>OEIU01000233.1_pt1 | contig 55596 bp, 51 predicted proteins | sample 1539221 | NCBI WGS metagenome assembly OEIU01 (sample SAMN03792071, study PRJEB22550) | activated sludge metagenome | feature: wastewater treatment plant; material: activated sludge; isolation source: Wastewater treatment plant of a petroleum refinery complex | place: Argentina: Zarate | collected... | reverse complement strand
TCGACGATCACGAAATCGGGCTCGGTCGCGCGCAGCACCTCGCCGAGGCGGATCGCCTCCGCGGGGCGAGCCAGCATGAGGCCGCCCGACCGGCCGCGCACGGCCTTCATGAAGCCCGTCCGCGTGAGATGGTTCGCGACCTTCGTCAGATGCGTTCGCGAGATCTCGTAGGCCGTCGCCGCCTCCTCGATCGTGATCAGGCGTTCGGGCCGCTCGGCCGCGTAGAGCAGCAGCCGAAGCGCGTAATCCGAGAAGCTGGTCAGATGCATGGAAATCCGTTCCTTGCGCCAGCGCAATGTTGCGCGATGGCGGCCGGAGGTCCATGGCCGGACAGAGCGGGGGATATTGCGGCAAAAAACATGATTGCATTATTCATGAATTGGCGGCTAGGTCCAGCCGCGCCCGCTTGGAAACCTGTCCGTGACGTCCTCCCTTCCCGCCATGAACCTTCGATTGCTGCGCAGGAGCGCGATCCTCGACCAGGATACGATTCCGGCGCCGATGCGCGGGACCTACGAGCTGAAGGCCGGCATCTGGGGCCGCATCCGCGTGAGGGAGGGACGTCTCAAGCTGCGCTTCCTGGAATCGGGACGCGAGACGATCCTCGATCCGGAGGCGGACGGCGTGATGCGTCCGCGCCAGCCGTGCCGGATCGAGCTGCTCGGGCCGGTCCGGTTCGAGATCGCCTATTTCGGGGAAAGCCTCGCCCGGCAGGGCGAGGCGCCGCGGGAGGAGGGCGACCTGATCCAGCCCGTGACGGCCGAGGCCGCAGCCGCCCTCACGGCCGCCAGGGTGCCGTGGAAGATGGGCCCACCCGGCCTCGACGAGGAGGTCGTGAAGCGCGTCGTCGACGATTTCTATGCGAAGATCCGCTCCGATGCGCTGCTCGCGCCGGTCTTCGATGCGGCGATCCCGGAGGAGCGCTGGCCGCATCATCTGGGCATCATGTATGATTTCTGGTCCTCGATGCTGCTCGGGACGGGCCGCTACGACGGGCGGCCGCTTCCCAAGCACATGACGCTGCCCGGATTGTGCGACGACCATTTCGTCCGCTGGCTGGCCCTGTTCCGCGAGACCGTCGAGGCGATCTGCCTCCCGGAGACGGCGGCCCTGTTCGTCGACCGGGCGGAGCGGGTGGCGCAGAGCTTCCGCCTGAGCCTCGCCTTCCATCGCGGCGAGGACACGACGGCGATCGTCCCGCTCCGCGCGGGGGAGATTGCGCCGAGGGACGGGCTCGTGCAGGCTGGCTCCTGAACGGCCTCTCAGCCGGGCGGGTCGAGCGTCGGCGAGAGGAGGGCGGGCAGGAAGCCCCAGAGCCAGACCGCGAAGGCGGCCGACCAGAGGAGCGAGGCGACGACGTAATGCGCGCCCGCGAAGGATGATCCGATCCCCAGCTCCGGCAGGACGCGCGCCAGCCCGGCGAGCGCCATCAGCGCGAAGGCGGCATGGGCCTGCCAGGGCAGGACGAGGGGCCGGCCCGTATGCCGGAGTCCCGCGATCACGAAGACCGCGAGCACCGCGAGGCCGAGGCAGGAAACGGCCAGGACGTGGAAGCCCGTCTGCGGAGCGACGGGCGCCCCGAGGCCGGCGAGGCCGATCAGCGTGAAGCCGAGGGCGGCGAGCAAGGTGGCGCCGGCAAGGGCGAAGACGTGGCTTCTCAGCACCGCGCGCCCGATGAACCATTCGGCGAGCCGGTCGAAGAAGGCGGCGCCGGCCGCGAGCGCGAGATAGGCCGGCACGGCGGATCGCGGCGCCAGGAGCGCGGCTGCGGCATAAAGCGCGACGAGGCCCGCCGTGAGGTTCTGCCGGCCGGGATGGGGCCGGTAGCGGCTCGTCGCGCCGCTCGGATCGAGCGCGAGATTGACCACGGCGACGTTGATGCGCGCCAGCGCGAGCGAGAAGAAGACGAGATAGATCGCCAGGGCCGCATGCAGGAGGCGGGCGCCGAGCTCGATCTCGCCGATGAGCCAGGACAGCCTGATCGCCCCTTCCGTGAGCCAGATCAGGGCGACCCAGAGCGCAAAGGAGGTGTGGCGCGTGCTTCCGCGCGCGATGAGGGCGGCCAGGACATACCAGAACAGGAGGCCGAGGAAGGCGAGGTCGGTGACGGCGGCGAGGCCGCTCAGCGGCGCGAATCCGACGAGGCCGACGAGGCGCCCCGGAAGCCAGAGCACGAGGAGCACGAGCAGGGCGCGGCCCCGGCGCGGCTCCGTATCCGTCCATTCCGGAACCGCCGAGGTCAGGAATCCGGCAAGCGCCGCCCCATAGATGCCGAACAGCATCTCGTGCGCGTGCCATTGGCTCGGCGGAACCTCGCCTCCGAAGGGCAGCGAGAGGCCGAACAAGGCGGTCCAGACGAGCGGCGAGAGCACGGCGAGACAGGCCGCCGCCGGAAAGAACAGCCGCAGCCCCTCCGACAGGACCGGAGGGCCGGAAGCCTCCCGGCCATGACATCCCGCCGCGCTCAAGGCTCTTCCTCCCGTCCGCCCGCGAACAGCTCGGCGAGAAGCGGATCGCGCGACCAGGCTTCCACCAGCTCGAAGATGGGGCGGTCGCCGCGCTCGCCGATCTCCCGCCCGAGCAGCGCGCCGACCGGGATCTCCGCCCGGATCCGGAGCGTCTCTGCCGACAGCACGATCATGCGGTGGGCGATCCGCGCCGCCTCCGCGAGATCGTGGGTGACGAAGAGCGCGGCGAAATGTTCGCGTCGCGCGGCCTCGATGACGAGGTCCTGGAGGCTGCGCTTCAGCCCGACATCGACCGCCGTGAAGGGCCCGCCGAAGAAGACGAGTTCGGAATCGCCGGCGACCGCGCGGGCAACCGCCGCACGCTGGCGCATGCCGCCCGACATCTCGGCGGGGAACTTGTCGAGATCCGCGGCGGCCAGCCCGACGTCGCGGGCGCGGCGCGTGGCCTTCTCCCGCCGCGTCCGGCGTGGCTCGCCGCTCGCGCGCAGGCCGTAGGCGATGTTGTCGCGCGCGCTCATCCAGGGCAGGAGGCGAGGCTCCTGGAAGACCACCGCATGGCGGCGATAGCCGCGCCGCACCCGTCCGCTCAGCGGCTCGACGAGGCCCGCGGCGATTTGCAGGATCGTCGTCTTGCCGCTTCCCGAAGGGCCGACCAGCGCCACGATCTCCCCCGGCGCGAGCGTCAGGCTCACGCCGTCGAGGACGGGGCGGCCGAGAAAGCCGTGGCCGATTCCCTCGAGCGTGATGACGCTTCGTTGAATCGTCATCACGCTCGAGCCTCTTGCTTGAGCATGATCTTTTCCTGAAACCGGCATCCACTTCCTGGGATCATGCTCTCGAGCGCGAGCTTCACGGCCGCACGCCCCAGGGCTGGCCCGCCTTGCGCCAGGCTTCCAGCCGGTCGCGCACGGGCTGGATGAGCCCGTATTCCGTGACGAGGGCGAAGAGGACGACGCAGACCACGATCGCCATCACGCGCGGGATGTCGAAGAGCGAGCGGGCGGTCGCAAGCTCGCTTCCGATCCCGCCCGCATTGGCCAGAAGCTCCGCCATCACCGTCACCTTCCAGGCCGAGCCGGCGGAGGTGGTCCAGGCCGGGAACAGGTAGGAGACGAGATGGGGCAGCGTCACCGTACGGAACCTCAGCCACCAGCCGGCCCCGAAGGAGCGCGCCATGGCGTCGAGCGCCCGGTCGCGCGTCGCGATGCCTTCGGCCGCGCTCGCGAAGGAGATCGGCAGGGAGGCGACGGCCACCGTCGCGACGGCCGAGCCGCCGGTCGGCCCGAACCAGATCAGCGCCAGCACGATCCAGGCGATCGGCGGCACGCCCAGGATGAAGGTGACGACCGGACGCATGAGCCGCATGGCGGCGAAGGAATAACCCGCCGCCGCCCCGGCGAGGGTGCCGATCCCGACCGCGAGCCCGAATCCGGCAAAGGCCCGCCAGGCGGTCTCGCGCGCGGCGTGCAGGAAGGCGGGCTCCCGCAGCAGCGCCGAGAGCGCGTCCAGGGTCTCGACAGGGGAGGGCAGGACGAAGCTGCCGTAGAATTCGTGGCCGGCCTGCCATGCGGCAAGGACGCAGAACAGCCCGGCTAGGCCCGCCCAGCCCGACCACAGGTAGCGGCCGGCCCAGGCCGCGAAATCCAGGAGGCGCGAGACGAGGCTCATACCGCTTCCGGCTGAAAGGCCCGGCTGCATGTCTCTCCCCTCGCCCGGCCAGGACGCCTGGAAAGGAGCAGGCCGAGCCGATTTGCCGGATTTCGTATCACAAGGCGTAGAACCGCGCCTCGGGAAGCTTGCCGCCGATGATGCGCGGATCGCTCTGCGCCAGGACCTCGAACAGCGCGACGAGATCGTCCCTGGCCTCGGAGGCCGGGCGCACGACGAGGCTGCTATGGGGGATCGACTGCTCGATGACCGGAGCGGGCAGTTCCATCGTCCCGGCCGCGGCGCGGGCAGCGGCGCCGGGGTCCCGGGGGGTCGCCCCCGGCGCCGGGCCGGGCGCCGCCGGGCGGGGGGCGGGGGCGCCCCGGCGGAGGCGGCGGGTCCGCCGGTCCGCGCCCGCGGGGCCCGCCTGCGGGATCGCTCCCCGCCCGGTGATGGAGGCCCAGGCCTTGCGGGTGTCGATCGCCCGTTCGAGGGCCTTCCCGGCCATCTGGGCCCGCAGGATGACGGCCGTGGCGGCGGGCTCGGACATGAGTGCGGCGTCGAGCTTCCCCGACATCAGCAATTGTCCCACTTCCGCGGGCGAGCCCGCATAGTCGATCGTGAGATCGGAAGGGGAGACGTTCGCCGCCGCCAGCACGCGCCGGAAGATGAAATCGGGCATCTCGTTGCGCAGCGAGACCGAGACCTTCTTGCCCTTCAGGTCTTGCGGCCCGCTCACGGTCCCGGCCGGTGCCACGAGGTAGAGGAGGCCGTCCGTCAGGACCGTGGCGAGGCGGATGCCGAGGCCCCGGTTGTGGAGATTGGCGGCCGCATAGGTCGGCACCACCACCGCATCCATGGTGCCGGCGGCGAGGCCCGCCCGCATCTCGTCCGGAGTCCGCCAGGTCTTGAAGCTCGCGGCCGGGGCGAGGTCCTTGAGAAGGCCCTCCTGCACGGCCGTCGCGAGGATGAGGGCCGGGGCGGCGGGAGGTCTCCAGAGCGTCAGCGGCTCGGCGGCGCGCGCGAGGCGGGGCGCGGCGAGGGCGGAGAGGCAGAATCCGGCGGCGAAGGTGCGGCGGGTCGGCATGAGGTGGGGCTCCCTGCTCAATAGGTGGCGCGCAGGCCGGCATAGAAGGTCCGGCCGTCGCCCGGCAGGAAGACCGCCTGATCGGGCCGCGCCACATCCACGATCAGCGTCGAGGAGGCATAGCGCTCGTTGAAGATGTTGCCGATCTCGCCGAAGACCGTGAAATTCTTGCTTACGCGATATTCGGTCTTCAGGTCGAAGACCGCGAAGGGCTTTGCATAGAGCGTGTTCATGTTGTCGACTGGCGTCTTCTCGGGCTGCCAGCGCATCGCGCCCACGATCTTCCAGTTGGCGGCCGGCTGGATCTGCAAGGTCGCGCCGATGATGTGCCGGGGCGCGCCGGCGAGGCGGTTGTTGCCGCGCAGAGGGTCGTCCTGGAAGCGGAAATCCTGATAGGTATAGGCGAGGCGGCCCGAGAGCCAGTCGGTCAGCTTCGCCCCGAACCCGGCCTCGACGCCGAAATGGGTGGTGCGGCGGGCATTGATCGCGCCGAGCGAGGTGCCGGTCTCGTCGCGCAGGCTGAGAAGCTCGTTGTCGATCCAGGAATAATAGGAGACCACGTCCCAGGAGAGGTTTTCCTGCCGTCCGCGCCAGCCGGCTTCGAGGGTCGTCGCCGTCTGGGCCTTGAGATCGGGCGTGCGGAAGGCGGCGGCCGGGGCGAAGGGCGCGGCGGGGTGCGGGGGGCCGGGCGGGGAATTCGGCGTGCCGTTGATGGTTGCCTGGAGGTCGTCATGCGTGGGCGGCTCGAAGCCCCCGCTCACCGCGCCGAACAGGAACTGATCCGGAGCTGGCCGCCAGGACAAGGCGAGGCTCGGAGTCCAGCCGTCATAGGAGCGCGCATAGCTGCTGTCCTGGTTCGGGACCGCGCCGTTCGGAAGCAGCGTATAGGGCCTGGCCGGGCTGAAGGCGACGGTCGGGCGGGTCGGCAGCGCGTAGGTGTCGCCGTAGTCGCGCGTCGCATGCGCGTAGGAGATCGACGGCGACAGGGTAAAGGGCGAGGACCAGAGCGGGATGTTGAGGCCCGAATAGAGGGAGAGCGTCGAGGCGTCGAGATTGCCGGAGCCGAACTGGCTGCCCTGCGCGCCGAGCACGTTGTTGAAATATCCGCGCGAGGCCGAGCCGATCGTGTACTGGGCCGAGGTCTCGAAGAGCGGCAGGAGGCTCGCCTCGTCGGGCTTGTAGCCGTAGCGCAGGAGGGTGGTGAAGTCGCCGCCCTTCGTCGTCCTGACGCCCGCCGAGATCGGGAAGCGGAACATGTCGTCCGTATAGGTGTAGCCGAGCGCGAAATCGACGAGATGCGCCCCGAAGACGCCGGAGGTGCGCTGGCCGATCAGGAACTGGGACGTCTCGCGCCGGGGCCTGTCGCGCACGACGTTCGGGCCCGGATTGATCGCGCCGTACGGGGTCACGGTCGGGCCGGTGAAGACCTGCCGGGGATTGGCGGCGAGAAGCTCCCTGTTGAGCGGGCCGGCGACGTCGAAGCCGAGATCGGTATAGCCGATGAAGAAGCGCGTCTTGATCTCGTCCGTGATCGCGACGCCGACATTGGCGGCGGCGCTCGCGCGCTCGGAACTGTTGTAGTAGCGGTAGCCGTCGCGGCGCGAGACATCCGCCTGGATCAGGCCGTCGACATTCTCCTGCCGGAAGCCCGCCTGAAGGCCCGTATTGACCTGGCCGTAGCTGCCGCCGCTCACGTTGAAATTGACGCCGGGCGCCGAGGAGCCTGTCGGGGAAACGAAGTTCAGCGCCCCGCCGAGCGCCGTCGCGCCGAGCCGGTTCGCGATATAGCCGCGATAGACCTCGATCGCTTCCGCCTGTCCCGGATTGGCGAGGCCGACCACATAGGAGCCGTCCGCCCGGTTGATGGGCAGGCCGTTCTGAAGCACCGTGATGCCGCGCTCCACGGGGTTCTGCTGGAGGCCGGATCCGCGGATCTGGATTCGCGGCTGGTCGTTGCCTCCGAAGAAGTCCTGCACGACCACCCCGGGCGCGGTCCTCAGTGCCTTCGAGAGGGTGGGATTGCCCTCCTCTCCCATCTCGGCGCGGGTGACGACGGCGGTTCCGCCCGGCAGGGCCTCCAGCCGCTGCCGGGCCGCGAGCGCGGGATCGGCGGCGGGGGCGAAGGAAGGGGAGGGCGCTGCCTGGGCCTGGGCGGGGGCCGGCTGAGGACGGCGGCCCGCGGTGGAACGGGCGGGGCCGGCGCCGCGCGCGATCTGCCGGCGCCGGGCTGGAGCTGTCCGCGCCGGCGCCTCCCGCCCGACAACGGGCTTCGGTGCGGCCGCCGGGCGAGGCTGCTCGACGGTGATCGAGGGCAATTGCACGCTCGTTCCCGGGGTCGCCGACTGAGCCTGCACCGCCGTGGCGGAAACCGTGACGAGGAGCCCGGCTGCGAGAGCGGACAGGGCTGGACGGTTCGATCCGGCCGGAACGGCGCGCATGGATCGGCGGGAAAAAGACGTCTCGATCACTTCGGAAGGCCCCCTGCGGGCGCGCTTCCGCCGCGTGGCGGCGGCTGGATCGACGGAGCGGCGCTGTTTGCGATGCGACAACAATGGAACTCCTAAAAAGAGGAGTTACAAATTCATCTTATCGCTCGGCGCGCTTTAAACAACATCTGGGACTCATGTTTTTCGGGGCGGGACCGCTCGGCAACGGAGTGTGGGAATTGCGCAACTCGTGCTCGCCGCTGTTTTACAATGATTGTAATCTTTCGAATATTCGAGCGGATGGCTCTGACATCCGGAGCATCGAGCCGCAGGGCTCACAGGCTCGTTGCCGCCTGGACCTCGCGCGACTTGGCCGCGCGACTTGGCCGCGCGCTTGGCGCTGGTGGCGCGCTTGGCCCTCGGCGCGCCGGCTTGGCCTGCCGGATATTGCTTGTCCGTCGGGCGGCCTATCTTCGCTCGCGGTCGAAGGCGCCTGCGGTGTCCCTGGGCAGCTTGTGCTTCATGATGCGCTCGCTCGGGGTGCGCTCGAATTCCGCGACCAGCGCCAGGTAGCGCGGGGTCTGGTAGGGAGCCAGGCGCTCCGCGAGCCAGGCGAGGAAGGAGGCCGGGTCGATCGCGGCGCCGGGCTTCGGCTTCACGAAGAGCTTGATGTCCTGCTCCCCGATCTCCGCCGGCACGCCGATGATGGCGCAATCCTCGACGGCGGGATGCGAGGCGGCGACGTGCTCCACCTCCCAGGCGGAGACGTTCTCCCCGCGGCAGCGCACGCTGTCGCTCAGCCGGCCGTGGAAGAAGAGGTTGCCCTCGGCATCGAAGGAGCCGCTGTCGCCCGTGTGCAGCGCCCCGTCCCTCAGCGCCGCGGCGGTCGCCTCGGGATTGCGGAAATAGCCCGGGAAGATCGCGCCGGGCAGCCTGGTGCGGACGACGATCTCGCCCTTTTCGCCCTGCGGCACCGGAGCGCCGCTCTCGTCGAGGAGGTCCACCGTGAACCAGGGCAGCGGCCGGCCGACCGAGCCCACAATGCCGGTCTCGTTGCAGGTCGTGAGGCTCGACGCCTCCGTCATGCCGTAGCATTCGCGGACCTGGACTCCGAAGCGCTCCTCGAAGGGGCGCCAGATCTCGGCCGGGCAGCCGCCCCCCCAGGCGATGCTCACCGGGTGGCTGCGATCGTCGGGCCGGGGAGGCTGCTTCAGGAGAAGCTGAAGGATGCCGCCGAGATAATGGATGCGGGTCGCGCCCTCCGCCCGGACCTGGTCCCAGAAGCGGCTGGCGCTGAAGCGCCCCACCATGGCGAGACGGGCGCCCCGGATCAGGGGCAGGACCAGCGTCTGGGCGCCGCCGATGTGATAGAGCGGCTCCCAGACGAAGAAGACGTCGTCGGGGCCCGCGAGCGAGAGCTGCGCGACGGATTCGCCCGCGAGCCGCAGCATCAGATGCGTGACCAGGACGCCCTTCGGCCGGCCGGTCGTGCCGGAGGTGTACATGATGGCGAAGGGCGTCGCCGGATCGATCGCGGGATCCGGCGCCTTAGCAGGGCCCGCGGCCCCCGCAGGGCCCGACAGGACGGCGGCGAGCGATCCCTCGCCGCCAGCGCGCAGAATCCAGGCATCGACCTTGGCCCCGCTCGCCTCGACGACCGGGAGAAGGTCCTCGTCGGCGACGATCACCTGGGGCTCGCTGTGCTCGAGGATGTAGCGCAGCCCCTCGCCGCGCTGGCGCGCATTGACCGGAATCCAGATCGCCCCCGCCCGCGCGATGCCGAAGAGCACGCCGAGCGTCTGCGGGCTGTTGGCCATCATCACCGCGACGCGCGTTCCGGGACCCAGCCCCCTCGCCGCGAGCGCCCCGGCGAAGGCGGCCGACATGCGGCCGAGATCGCCGAAGGTGACGGGCTCGCCCTCGAAACGGGCGAAGATGCGGTCGGAAGAGGCTGCGACCTGGGCGAGGAACAGGTCGATGAAGCCGGCGGGCTGGAACGGCATGAGGGAGGCGGTCTGTCTCAGGAGGGACGGCGCAGCCGCTCCGCGAGGAGCAGCGGCACCGTGATGACGATGAAGATCACGACCGAGACGGCCGCGAGGGTCGGGTTGAGCTGCATGATCATGTCGTCCCACATCTGCTTCGGCAGGGTGGTCTTGAGGCCGCCGGAGACGAAGAGGGCGACGGTCAGCTCGTCGAAGGAGGTGATGAAGGCGAACAGGAAGCCGGCGACGAGCCCGCCCCGGATCAGCGGCGCGGTGACGAGCCGGACCACCTGGAGGCGGCTCGCGCCGAGCGTCGCCGCGACCTGGTCGAGGCGCCAGTCATAGGTCTTCAGCACGGCCGCGACGGCGATCAGGGCGAAGGGGATGGCGAGCAGCGTGTGGCCGATGACGAGGCCGAGATCGGTCGCGACGAGCCCGAGCTGCGCGAACAGGTAGTAGAGCCCCACCGCGATCACGATCCGGGGGATGATGGTCGGGGCCAGGAGCGCGGCGAAGACGAGGCCGCGCAGGCGGGAGCGCGAGCGGGCGAGGCCGAAGGCCGCCGCCGCCCCGATCAGGGTCGCGAGGGCCGCGGTCGCGAAGGCGACGCCGAAGGAGCGGATCGTCGCCCCGATCCAGACGGGCGAGGAGAGATAGGCCTCGAACCAGCGCGTCGAATATCCCGGCGGCGGGAATTCCAGGAACGAGGAGGAGGTGAACGCCATCGGGATCACGACGATCAGCGGGAAGAGCAGGAAGACCAGCACCGCCGCGACATAGGCCGGCAGGAGCCATGGCCCGAGGCGGCGCCCGCCGAAAGGCTCCGTGAGGGCGGCGAGGGCAGCCATGAGGCGGCCCATCCCGTCGGCGGCCACCAGCCCGCCGCGGCGCAGCCAGCTCGCATGGCTCGCGCCGCCGGAGGTGTCGCCGGAGAGGCTGGAAAGCCCGAAGACGCGGTCATAGACGAGGCAGGTGACGAGCGCGGTCACCAGCATCAGCGCGGCGAGCGCGCCGGCGAAGGGCCAGTTCACCAGTTCGAGCACCTGCACCAGGATGAGCTGCGCCAGCATGGTCTGCTGGCGGCCGCCGAGGAGCGCCGGCACGATGAAGAAGCCGAGCGAAGTGATGTAGGTGAGCAGCCCCGCCGCCGCGACGCCCGGCATCGACAGGGGGACGTGGACGAGCCAGAAATTGCGCGAGGGAGGCGCGCCGAGCGTCGCCGCCGCCTGGGCGAGCCGCGCATCGACCGTGATCATGACCGGCAGCATGGTCAGGACGGCGAGCGGCAGCATGGAATGCACCATGCCGACCATCACGCCGAACTCGTTGTTGATCAGCGCCAGGGGCGAATCGATCAGGCCCAGGTCCATCGCCGCGCTGTTGAGGATGCCGCGGCGCCCCAGGATGATCATCCAGGCGAAGGTCTTGACGAGATAGCTCGTCCAGAAGGGCACCAGCACGAGCAGCAGCATCTTGGCCCGGCGGCCGTCGGGCTGCCGCGCCAGCCAATAGGCGAGCGGATAGCCGAGCAGGACCGAGAACAGAGCCGTCCAGCCCGCGATGCGGAACGTGATGCCCAGCACGCGCAGATAGACGTCCACCTGGAACAGGCGGGCATAGTGGGCGGCCGTCACGCTGCCCGTCTGGGCATCCCTCAGGCTCGTGGACAGGAGCTGCCCGACGGGCAGGACCATGAACACGGCCAGGAAGGCGAGGGCCGGCGCCGCCAGCCACAAGGCGCCCCACCGCCAGCGGCGGCGTTCGGTTGCGGCCGCCCCGGTCATGGCACCAGCACCGCTTGGCTGGAATTCCAGGAGAACTCGACCGTGTCGCCGAGGCGCGGAAGCGTCTCCTTGGCGGGCAGGCGGACCATCACGTTCTCTCCGGCCGGAAGGGTCACGATCATGCGCGTCTCCGAGCCGGCATAGATCATCTCGCTGACGCTGCCGCCGAGCCGGCTGTCGCCCGCCCCACCCATCTCGATCTGCTCGGGGCGCACCACGAGGGCCGCGCTCCCTTCGGGGAGCGGCGAATCGGGAAGCGGCAGTGCGCCGTGCGGGGTCGCGAGCCGGCGCTCCCCGCCCTCGCCCCGCTCGATCGTGCCGCGGAGGATGTTCGAGATGCCGATGAAATCGGCGGCGAAGGCCGTCTTCGGCCGCGCATAGATCTCCGCGGGCGTCGCCACCTGCTCGACCTCGGCGTGGTTCATCAGGCAGATGCGGTCGGACAAGGCGAGCGCCTCCTCCTGGTCGTGCGTGACGTAGACGATGGTCGCCCCTGTCTCGCGATGCAGGCGCCGGATCTCGAGCTGCATGTGCTCGCGCAGCTTGCGATCGAGCGCGCCGAGCGGCTCGTCCATCAGGATGACCGAGGGGCGGTAGATGAAGCAGCGCGCGAGGGCCACGCGCTGCTGCTGGCCGCCGGACAGTTCGCGCGGGAAGCGGGTGGCCATCCGGTCGAGCTGGACCATCTCCAGCGCCTTTCCGACCCGCTCTTCCATCTCCTCCTTCGGGCAGCCGCGCATGCGCAGCGGAAAGCCGATATTCTCGGCCACCGTCAGGTGCGGGAAGAGCCCGTAATGCTGGAAGACGAGCCCGATGTCGCGGCGATGAACCGGCGTCGCCGTCTCGTCGCGCCCGTCGATGAAGACGCGGCCGGCGGTCGGCTCGGCGAGGCCGCAGATCATCTGGAGCAGCGTCGTCTTGCCGGAGCCGGAGGGGCCGAGGAGAGTCAGGAACTCTCCGGGCGCCACCGACAGGTTGGTCGGCTTCAGGGCGTCGACCGCCCCGTAGCGTTTGGCGAGGGCCTCGACCCTCAGCTTCGGCGCCGCCGCGCCGCCGGATGTCGCCGCCGCGAGGGTCATCAGGTCAGGATCCAGGAGTTGAAGCGCTCGGTGGCGGCGGCGCGGTTGGCGCTCCACCATTCTTCCTTCGCGATCGTCATGACCTTGAGGTTGGCCTCGTAGGTCGGCAGGATCGGCGCTCGGGCAGGGGGAATGTGCTTGTAGGCGTCGAGATTGGCCGGGCCGTAGGCGAGGAATTCCGTGAAGACCGCCTGGCGCGCGGGATCGGAGCAGAACCTCACGAATTTCCGCGCGATCTCGGCATTGGGGCTGCCCTTCGGAATGCCCCAGCCCTCGATCGAGAAGAGGCCCTGGTTCCAGACGATCTTCACCGGTGCGCCGCCGTCGATCGCGGCCTGGGCGCGGGCGTTCCACATCGCGATCAGGTCGATCTCGCCGCTCTGGATGAGCTGGCTCGACTGGGCGCCGGAGGTCCACCAGACGTCGACATCCGGCTTGATGCGGTCGAGGTTCTTGAAGGCCCGGTCGATGTCGAGCGGATAGAGCTTGTCGAGAGGCACGCCATCGGCGAGGAGCGCCTGCTCGAGCGTGTCGATCGGGTTCTTGCGCAGTGCGCGCCGGCCCGGAAACGCCTTCACGTTCCAGAAATCGGCCCACGAGGACGGCGCCTTGTCCTTGAACTTGTCGGTGCGATAGGCCTGGATCGTCGAGTAGACGTCGATGCCGAGCCAGAGCGGCGTGATGCCGTCGGCCATGTAGCCCGGCACGGAATCGAAGCCGATGGGTTCGAGCAGGTTCTGCCGGACCAGGATGTCGCGCGCGGAGACCGTCAGCGTGCAGACGTCCCAGATATAGGACTTGGTCTCGACCATGGCCTTGAACTGGGCGGTCGGCTCGGCCTCGCGCGCCACGTTGGCGACGCGGATGCCGGTCTCCTTCTCGAAGGGATCGTAGAAGGCCTTGCGATAGCCGGGCCCGTAGGGGCCGCCCGGATCGGCGACGGTGAGGGTCGTCGCCGCGAGGGCGCGCCCGACGAAAGCCGGGGCGGCCAGGAGGCCGGCGGAAAGTCCGGCCGCGCCCCGGATGAGGGATCGACGGCTCGGCCTGGTCGTGAACTCTGTCATCTTGTTCCCTCCCTTACCGGTGCTTTCGCGGGATCAGCCCTTGCGCGCCGCGCGGGCGGCGAAGAACGCCTCCATCATGCGCGCCGGCTCGCCGGAGGCATAAGCTTCGCGCTGGATGCGGATGCCGGCCTTGAGGCAATCCTCGAACCCGGCCTGGGTCATCTCGCGGAAGCGCATCTTGTCGAGCCGCATGGCCACGGGCGGCTTGGCGGCCAGCTCCTCGGCGAGCTTCAGGGCCTCGGCCATGACCTGCGACTGCGGGACGAGGCGGTTGATGAGCCCGACCTGCACGCATTCTGCCGCATCCATCAGGCGCCCCGTCAGGGTGAGGTCGATGGTGCGGGCGATGCCCAGCATCTCGCGCATGATCCAGGGGCCCGTCGTCGAGGGGATGCCGGAATTGATCTCGGGCTGGCCCATCCGCACGCCCTCGTGGCCGACGCGCATGTCGGTCAGGAGCGCCACCTGGAAGGCCGAGCCCGCCGCCACGCCGTTCAGCGCCGCGATCAGCGGCTTCGTGAGAGCGCGCATGCGGTCGTAGAGCGTCTCCCATTCGGCGACCCATTCCTCGGCGCGGTCGGCGTCGAAGGTCTGGCTCTCGGAGAGATCCTGGCCGGCGCCGAAGGCGCGGTCGCCCGCCCCGGTGAGGACGATGGCCCGCACGGCCTCGTCCTTCTCGAACGCCTCGAAGGCCGCGATCAGCATGTTCCGCATCGGCCGGTTCCACGCGTTCAGCGCCTCGGGCCGGTTCAGCGTGATGACGCCGACGGCGCCCTTGCGGTCGGTCAGAACGAAATCGGCCAAGGTCGTCTCCAGAAAGTTATTGCAATGCGATAAAAGTTACTGTATATGTGGACAATATACTTAATGGAGTGATCCGTGTCAACTCGGAATCGGCTCGAATCGTCCGGCCGGAAGCGTGCGTCAGGCAAGAACCCTGCCGCGAGTCCCGCAGCGGCCGGGAAGCCGGGGCAAGAGGATCGGAGACAGGAGGATCAGCGGCAGGATGATCCGCTGATGGTCCGGTCGGTTGAGAAGGCTTTCCGCGTGCTCACGGCCTTCGACGTCTCGCGTCCGACCCTGAGCCTGACGCAGCTCGCGGCCGCGATCGGGCTCGACAGGAGCGCGACCCAGCGCTTCACCCACACGCTCGAGCGCCTCGGCTACCTGCGCAAGGACCCCGCCACCAAGCATTTCGAGCTGGCGCCGCGCATCCTGGCGCTCGCGCATCACTACACCCGCGCGAATTCCCTCATCGAACGAGCCATGCCGGTCTTGCAGCATCTCAGCCAGACGACCCAGGAGACGATCAACCTGACGGTCCGCGACGACACGGAGGTGATCTTCGTCTCGCGGTTCCTCAGCCGCCACGTCCTCAATACCGACGTCGTGATCGGCACGCGCCTTCCCGCCTTCTGCATGGCGTCGGGGCTGGCGATGCTGTCGGCCATGCCTCGCGAGGAGGCGCGGCAGATCCTGCTGCGCAGCGACCGCCGCCCCTTCACGCCCCACACCGTCACCGATATCGACGCCCTGACGGCGCAGCTCGCGGAGGCGGCGGAGAAGGGCTACGCGCTCGCCTTCGAGCAATATTACCGCTCGGACGTCTCGATCGCGGCTCCCATCCTCGACCGGCAGGGGATTCCGATCGCCGCGGTGAACATCGCGGTCTCGCGCGCCCGCTTCTCGCCGGAGGAGGCCGAGGAGGCCTTCTCCTCCCTGGTCGTCGCCGCCGCCGCCGGGATCTCGCAGTCCGGGCGGGCGAGAGGAGCCTGAGGCGGCAGGCTATTCGAAGGCGACGGGTGCGGTCTGGCGCTCGTTGACGCTCAGGCGGAAGATGTCCGGCCGGGCGTAATGGCCGACGACGTCGAAATCGTATTTGCCGCGGGCGATCTCCGCCAGGTCCAGCTCCGCATGCAGGATCTGGCTCTGGCCGAAGGCCGGCCCGGCCATGACCTGCCCGAGCGGACCGATGATGCAGCTTCCCCCGCGCATCAGGACGGTGTCCGGCGCGTCTCCCTGGATGGCCGCGTAATCCTGCGGGCAATCCGAGCGCAGGAGGAACTGGCAGGAGGAGAGCACGAAGCAGCGCCCCTCCATCGCGATATGCCGCATCGTCGCGAGCCAGGTGTCGCGGTCATCCGCGGTCGGGGCGCAATAGATCTGGATGCCCTTCGCATACATGGCCATGCGCAGCATGGGCATGTAGTTCTCCCAGCAGATCACGGCGCCGAGGCGGCCCATCGGCGTGTCGAAGACGGGGAGGGTCGAGCCGTCGCCATAGCCCCAGACGAGGCGCTCGGAGGCGGTCGGCATGAGCTTGCGGTGCTTGCCGAGCAGCCGGCCGTCCGGGCCGTAGAAGAGCACCGTGCAATAGAGCGTCCCGCCGTCGCGCTCGATCACGCCGATGACGAGATGCAGGCCGTGGTCGCCTGCGATCTGGCCGAGGCGCGAGGCGGCGGGGCCCGGCACCTCGACGGCGCTGTCGAAATAGCGCCGGAAATCCTCTCGGCCCTCGGGCGTCCGGGTGCCGATCCGGGCGCCGAAATCGAGCCCCTTCGGATAGGCCGAGACGAAAGCCTCCGGGAAGACGGCGAGCTCGGCGCCGCCCTCCTTCGCCTGCCGGGCCAGTTGCCCGACCTTCTCGATCGTCGCGTCGCGATCGAAGACGACGGGCGCGTTCTGGATGACGGCGGCTCGGACGATGCTCATGAGACTTCATCTAGGCAATGGGCCGCCCGCTGTCGATCAATCCGGCGCGCGGACAAGCGGACAGTCTCCGGCTTCCAGCGGGCGGAACGCCGTCTCTCCGGAAATGGTGCCGAGATGCCGGTAATAGTCGTAGGCGCCGCGCGACTGGTCCGGGTGCTTGACCTCGAACAGGTGCAGGTCGTGCACGGCGCGCCCGTCCGCGCGGATGAGCGTGCGCCCGAAGAGCGGATCGTCGATCGGTTCCCGCTTCATGGCGGCGACCACCTGCCGGCCTGCGAGGGTGCCGCTGCGGCGCACCGCGCGCAGATAGGCGAGGGTCGCGGAATAGACGCCCGCATGGTCCTCCGTCGGCATGCGCCCGTCCATCCGCGCGCTCCAGCGCCGGCTCCAGGCGCGGGTCGAGTCGTTCAGGTCCCAGTAGAAGCTCTCGACGAGGCGCATGTCCCGGGCGCGTGCGAGGCCGAGGGCGTGGATGTCGGAGAGCTGGATGAACAGCGGGGCGATGGTCAGGCCCGGCGTCAGGCCGAACTCGCCGGCCTGTTTGACCGCCGCGATCATGTCGGCCCCGGTGCTCGCCAGCGCTAGGACCTGCGCGCCCGAGCCTCGCGCCCGCACCAGGACGGCCGAGAAATCGCTCGTCCCGAGCGGCAGCCGCGCGCCCCCGGCGACCGAGCCCCCCGATTCCGCGAGCGCCTTCGTCGCATCCCGTTCCAGCGCATGGCCGAGCGCGTAGTCGACGGTGAGGAAATACCATGCGGACGGGCCGTTGCCGGCGAGGGCCGCGACCGTTCCGCGGCCCTGCGCCCAGGTATCGGTCACCCATTGCACCGTGGTCGGGGCGCAGGCTTTTCCGGTCAGGTCCGAGGTCATCGAGCTGGAGGCCAGGGCGACCCGGTCCCGCTCGCCGAGAAGATGGGCGACGCCCAGCGCGACGCCCGAATGGGGCAGGTCGACGATCGCCGCGACATTCTCGGTATCGATCCAGCGCCGGGCGATGGAGAGCCCGATATCGGGCTTGTTCTGGTGATCCGCCGACAGGATCGTGACCGCGAGCCCGCCATCCTCGCGCGAGAAGTCTTCCGCCGCCAGCTCGGCCGCGACGACGGAGCCCCGCCCGACCTGATCCGAGAAGGGGCCGTTCATATCGGTCAGGACGCCGATCGTGACGGCCGCAGGCGCCGCCGCCTCGGAGGCGAGCGGAGCGGTCCCGTGCAAGGCGAGCCAGATCGCCAGGGCGGCGCCCGCCAGGCCGGAGCGGCGCGAATCGGTTGAAGAGGCTGGCGGCATGGAATGTCCCGGAAGCTGTGTCGTGACGACCCGGCCGGACTCATAGCAGCTTTCGGGCCCGCTCCGGCGAGAGGCGGGAGCGGCGCCCGTCGTTGCCGGCTTGCAACGGTTCCAGAACGTGGCCTTCGTGCGGCGACTTTGCGATTGACCGCCGCAATGGTTGGCGCAAGTTGGCGGATGACGGTTCCCTTCGGGGATTGAATGGGAATGCGGTGAGGGCGATCTCGAAAGAGAATCACCCGAATCCGCGGCTGCCCCCGCAACTGTGAGCGGTGAGCCTCTCGCCACGATGCCACTGGGTCCTCGGCCCGGGAAGGCGGCGGGAGGCGGCGACCCGCGAGCCAGGAGACCTGCCGTCAGCCGTGGTCACACGCGAGCACGTCGGACGGGGGGTTCCGGTGGTAGCCGAGCCGTCGCCCGAGGGCGGCGGGGAGACTGCGTTCGCGGTGACGTGCCACTGACGTCTCCGAGGTCTCCCTTGCCCATGTCCACGACAGCCCGCCGGCGCCTGCTGCGCTCCTCGTCGCTTCTCATTCTCGCCCTTGCGCCTGCGATCGCCTCGGCCCAGCAGACGATCCAGGGCGGCAACGAGCTGCCGCCCGTCGTCGTGGCCCCGCCCCGCGTCGCGCCGGCCCCCGCGCCGCGCGTCGTGGAGACGGCGCCCGAGGCCCGCGCCTCGCGCCGCCGGCGCGCCGCGCGGCGCGTCAGGCCGGCCGCCGCGCCCGTGGCGGCGCCCGCGGCACCGGGCGAGCCCGCCCGGGCGCCCGCCGCGGAGCCGGTCGCGGTCTCCCCGACCGGCAATCCCGTCCCGCTGGACCGGGTCGCAAGCTCGGTCACCGTGATCACCTCCGAGCAGATCGCGCGCGAGCAGCGCCGGACCCTTCCCAATCTCCTCGAGCAGGTTCCGGGCCTCAACGTCGTCCAGGCGGGCGGCCCCGGCGGACAGACCTCGGTCTTCATGCGCGGCTCGAATGCGAGCCAGGTCAAGGTGCTGATCGACGGCATCGATGTCTCCGACCCCTCCAGCTCGAACGGCACCTTCTATTTCGGCCAGATGCTGGCGAACGACATCGAGCGGGTCGAGGTGCTGCGCGGGCCGCAATCGGGCTTCTACGGCTCCGACGCCATCGGCGGCGTCATCTCGATCATCACGAAGAAGGGCGAGGGCCCGCCGAAGGCCACGGTCACGACCGAGGGCGGCTCCTACGGCACCTTCAACCAGTTCGGCTCGTTGTCGGGCTCGACCGACAGGTTCAACTACGCCTTCTCGGTCGGCCACTACAGGTCCGAGGCGACGCCCGTCACCCCGCCCGACCTCGTGCCGCCGGGCTGGCGCATCAATCCGAATCTCTACGACAACCTCACCTTCTCGACGAAGCTCGGCTATGACTTCAACGAGTATTTCAGCCTGAACTATGCCGGGCGGCTCACCGATACGACGCTGCTCTTTACGGGCGACAGCAGCTATCCCGTGCCGGGCTCCTGGTATCCCGTCCCCGACGAGTTCCGCTCGCGCTCGGCGGCGCAGTACCAGTACCACCGCGGCGAAGCGGTCATCAATCTCCTGGACGGGCGCTTCCGCAACGTCTTCGGCGTCGGCTACACCAACGCCTACACGACCAATACGGGCGCGCCCCTCGCCGCCTTCGTCGATCCCTCCCAGACCCGCGGCATCGGCATTCGGACCCGCTACGACTACCAGGGCGATTTCCAGATCATGGACGGCCAGAGGCTGGTCTTCGGCGTGCAGCGCGACGACGAGTCGCTCTCGAACAAGGAGATCAATCCGAAGAACGGCAATACGGGCGCCTATGTCCAGCTTCAGCAGCAGTTCTTCGATCGCTTCTACCTAACCTCGAACCTGCGCTACGACGACAACGACGCCTTCGGCTCGCATACGACCTACCGCATCGCGCCGGCCTATATCCTGCCCTGGACCGAGACGAAGCTGAAGGGAAGCGTCGGGACGGGCTTCAAGGCGCCGACCCTGAGCCAGCTCTACCAAGACTATCCCGAATTCGGCTTCTACGCGAATCCCCGCCTGCGCCCCGAGACGAGCACGGGCTGGGATGCCGGGTTCGAGCAGCCGCTCTTCGACAACCGGATCCGCTTCGGGGCGGTCTATTTCGAGAACGACTTCAAGAACCTGATCAACTCGGTGACGGTCGGGCCCTTCACCTCGACGCTGGAGAACGTGGGGCGCGCCCGCGCCTACGGCGTCGAGAGCTTCCTCGACATCACCGCGACCGACACGCTCAAGATCAAGCTCACCTACACCAACACCTCGACGAAGGACGAGGACACGCACCAGGAGCTGCTGCGCCGGCCCCGCCACAAGGCGACGGCGGTGATCGACTGGAATCCCCTGCCGCTCCTGACCCTGACCGGCACGGTCATCTATATCGGCTCGCAGGTCGACGTGAACCGCAACTTCTCCATTCCGCGCCTGCGTACCGATCCCTATGCGATCGTGAATATCGCGGCGAGCTACAAGGTCACGGAATACATGAATGTCTTCGCGCGGGTCGACAACCTGTTCGACAAGCGCGTCGAGGATCCGACCGGCTTCCTGCGGCCGGGCCTCGCCGCCTATGCCGGCATCCGCGTCACGAGCTGGTGACCCGCCGTCGCACCAACCTGCGGCAGCGCGGAAATTGGGACTGGCTGCACAATGGCTGGGACGCCGCGTAAATGTCGATCGCCGTGGTCATGTTAGGGAGCGGCCTTCCGATCCCTTCAGCAATCAATGTCGAGTGGAAATAAAATGATCCGTAAGCTGGCCGTCGCGTCCCTGTTTGCCCTGGCGGTTGCAGGCTGCAATACTGAATCGCAATCGCAGCGCACGCTCGGCGGCGCGGCCATCGGCGCGGGCGGCGGCGCCCTGATCGGCGCGGCGGCCGGCGGCGGGCGCGGCGCGGCGATCGGTGCGGTCGCCGGCGGCGTGGGCGGCGCCCTGATCGGACGCGCGACCACGCCGAACAATTGCGTCTTCCAGGACGTCAACGGCCGCCGCTTCACGGGTCCCTGCCCCTGAGGCTTCGTCGCGAGGGACAAATATCATGCTGTTCGAAGGTGGCTTCACGTTCGCGAACTTCATCACGGATGCCTTCGCGATCTTCCTGTTCATCCTCTGGTTCTGGCTGCTCGTGGTGGTGCTGGGCGACCTGTTCCGCCGGCACGACGTGTCGGGACTGAGCAAGATCCTCTGGGTCATCCTGCTCGTCGTGCTCCCCTATCTCGGCATCTTCGCCTATCTCCTGACCCAGGGGAGCGGCATGGCCGAGCGGGAGGCGGCCCGCGCGAAGGCGGCCCAGGAGCAGCTGCGCCATATCGTCGGCTTCAGCGCGGCCGACGAGATCGAGAAGCTCGACCGGCTCAAGCAGGCCGGCTCGATCTCCGCCGACGAATACCAGCGCCTGCGGGCGCGCCTCGTCGGGTAGTCCTGCGGGAGTGGGAGCCCGCGCCGGGGCGTCATCCCGTCCCGGCGCGGGATTGCCCGTGTTCCGCCGAATGATCTTTCAGGCGGCCTGCATCAGCTCGATCAGCGTCTCGAGCAGCCAGTTCAGCCCCGGATCCCGGTCCCCCCGGCTGTGCCAGACCGCCTCGACCGGCACCTTCAGCGGCTCGTAGGGCAGGTCGAGCATGACCAGTTCCCCGCGCGCGACGGCTTGCCTCGCCAGCCGCTCGGGGAGGGTGGCGACCATGTCGGTTTCCCGGAGAATGTGCGGGATCGCGGCGAAATGCGGCAGGGTCACGGCGACGTGGGGGCCTGCCTCCTCGCTGTGCTCGCCCTTCGATTCGAGCAGGAGCCGCTCCATCCAGATGCGCCGCCACACGCCCCTGTCGTCGAAGAACCCGTCGACGCCCTGCTCCTCGCTCCCGGTGAATTCGGTGACGGCGAAAGGAAAGGCGAGCAGGCGCTCCCTGGTGATTTTTTCCGCGGCCAGCGGATGGCCGGGGCGCACCACCAGGGCTTCCGTCTCGGTCATCAGGCTGGTGCGGCGCATGCGGTCCGGCAAATTGCCGAACCAGCCGACGATGAAGTCGATGCGCCCGTCGTCGAGATGGCGGACGACGTCGGTGCGGTTGCACGGAAAGATGTACAGGGAAATCCTCGGCGCGATCCTGCGCAGTTGCGCGACCAGGCCGGTGAGCATGCAGATGGTCATATAGTCCGAGGCGGAAATCCGGAAGGTGCGTGTCGATTCCGAGGGCACGAAGGGCTTGGAGCTGACAGCATCCTCGATCAGCTTCAGGCCGAGACGGATGTCGGGAGCCAGTTGGACGGCGCGCGGCGTCGGCTCCATCCCGTTTTCTCCGTAGATGAACAATTCGTCCCCAATGGTTTTCCGCAGGCGCCCCAGGGCATGACTTATTGCGGATGCGGTGACGCTCAACTCTTTGCTTGCCACGCTTACGCTTCGATGCCGAATGACGGCGTCGAATACGCGGAGCAGATTCAAATCGATAGGAGGAATTGACATGCGTCAACCTTTTACGACGATCATTCAAATGATGAATGATATTCAGTATTTACACGACCTTTGATCTTGCCATAGTGCCGCCCCAGCGCGAAACGCTTTTCTTTCTTTGACGAGAACGCCAACGATGCCGGTAGTGCCCGTCAGGTACGACAGAGTATTGTCTATCGTCGGCGAAGTGGTTCGCATCGCTCTTCCAGCCCACGACCAGGATGATTCGAGCGGGCCCCGCTACGGCGATCTTGCGGTCATACAGGATGTCGACGGGGAGGCGCGGCTGGCGCAGGTGGGGAGGCTCGGGGCGGGCGAGGCTTCTCTCCAGGTCTTCGGCGGCACGCAGGGGCTTTCGACCCGCTCGCATGCGCGCTTCCTCGGCCATCCGCCGCGCGTCGCCTTCTCGGGCAATATTCTCGGGCGCGTGTTCAGCGGCGGCGGCGGCGTCGCCGATGGCGGCCCCAGCCTCGACCAGGACCCGCAGGTGGAGATCGCCGGCCCCTCGGCGAACCCGGCCCGGCGCAAGCTCGCCTCGCGCATGATCCGCACCAACGTGCCGATGATCGACGTGTTCAATTCCCTGGTCGAGAGCCAGAAGATCCCGATCTTCTCCACCGCCGGCGAGCCCCACGACGCGCTCCTGGCGCGGATCGGGGTCGAGGCCGAGGCGGATGTCGTGGTGTTCGGCGGGCTCGGGCTCACCTTCGACGATTACTGGCGCTTCCGGTCCACCTTCGAGGATGCGGGCGTCTTCGCGCGCACGGTCATGTTCGTGAACCAGGCGGCGGACCCGCCGCTGGAGCGGCTGCTCGTGCCCGACATGGCGCTCGCGGTGGCCGAGCATTTCGCGGTGGAGGAGAAGAAGCGCGTCCTCGTGCTCATGACCGACATGACCGCCTTCGCCGACGCGCTGAAGGAGGTGGGCATCGCCATGGAGCGGGTGCCCTCGAACCGCGGCTATCTCGGCGATCTCTATTCCCAGCTCGCGCGCCGCTACGAGAAGGCGGCCTCCTTCGAGGGCGGCGGCTCGGTCACGATCCTCACCGTCACCACGATGCCGGGCGGCGACGTCACCCATCCGGTCCCGGACAATACCGGCTACATCACCGAGGGCCAGTTCTACCTGCGCGACGGCTTCATCGATCCCTTCGGCTCGCTGTCGCGCCTCAAGCAGCACGTCGTCGGCAAGGAGACCCGTGAGGACCATTCAGCGGTCATGAACACGATGATCCGCTTCTATTCGGGCGCGCGCGATGCCGAGCGCAAGCAGGCCATGGCCTTCGAGCTGTCGGAATACGACCGGCGGCTCTTGCGCTACGGCGCCCTGTTCAAGGAGCGCTTCATGGACATCACGCTCTCCCGGCCGATCGAGGAGGCGCTCGATCTCGGCTGGAAGACCATGGCCGAGTGCTTTTCGCCGGAAGAGCTGCTGGTGCGCCAGAACCTTCTCGACAAGTACTATCCCGCCGCGCCGGTGGCCTGATCGCCGTGGCGCAGGTCACCCTCAGCAAGTCGCAGCTCAGCCGCGAGAAGGAGGCGCTCGCCTCCTATCGCCGGTACCTGCCCGCTTTGGACCTGAAGCGGCAGCAGCTCATGGCCGAGCGCAACAAGGCGCGCGCGGCCAAGGCGCAGCATGAGCACGACGCGCGCCGGGCGGTCGAGGAGGCGGGGGCGGCCCTGCCCATGCTCGCCGACCGCCGCATCGTCCTCGACGGGCTCGTGCGCGTGAAGTCCGTCCGCATGGGCGTCCAGAACGTCGCCGGCGTCCGGCTTCCGGTGGTGGGCGAGATCGAGCTGGAGGTCGCGCCCTACGGCTTCATGACCCGGCCCCACTGGGTCGATGCCGTGGTGCAGAGGCTCGAAGCCGCCATCCGGCTGCGCCTCGACTCGCGCATCGCCGACGAGCGGGTGGCGATCCTCGACAAGGCGGTGACGCGCATCTCGCAGCGCACCAACCTCCTGGAGAAGATCCTCATTCCCCAGGCCGAGAAGAACATCCGCCGCATCCTGGTCTTCCTCGGCGACGCCGAGCGCGCCGGCGTGGTGGCGGCCAAGCTCTCCAAGGGCAAGCGGGCGGCGGAGGCGGCATCGTGAGCATTGCAGCGATGCGCCGCGTGACCCTGTGCGGCCTGATCGGGGAGAAGGCGCAGGTGCTGGAGGGGCTGCAAGCCCTCGGCGTCCTGCACCTCATTCCCATGAAGGAAGCGCCACCGCTCACCCCGGTCGATCCGACCCAGATCCACCGGACGCAGACCGCCTTCCGCCACCTCACGGAGGCCTCCGACAGACGCCTGCCCTATCGCGCCGGCACCCCCTTCGACCTCGATGCCGTCGTGGCCGAGACCCTCGACAACCGCTCGCGGCTGCGCGCGCTGCGCGACCGCCGCGACGACCTCCAGAAGCGCATCGAGGACCTGGCCCCCTGGGGCGATCTCGCCTTCGCCCCGCTCGACGAGATGGGCGGCCAGCGCCTGTGGTTCTACCTGCTGCCGATCCGCGACCGCGCCGCCCTCGACCGGGTGGACCTGCCCTGGCAGATCCTGGGCAAGGGGCCGACGAATCTCCAGGTGGCCGTGATCTCCCCCGAGGAGCCGCCGGAAGACCTGCTGCCCGTGCCGCGCGTCCATACGGGCGCGGTGCCGCGCAGCCAGTTGAAGCGGGAGCTCGAGGACACCCTCATCGCGACCGAGCAGGCGGAGGCGGCCCGCGCGGAGCTGACGCGCTGGCGCCCCCTGATCGGCGCCTGCCTCGCCGCCTCCGCCGACCGGGAGGATCTGCGCGCGGCGGGCGAGCAGACGCTCGACCATGACGAGGTCTTCGCCGCGCAGGGCTGGGCGCCGGCCGAATCCGTCGCCGCGGTGGAAGCCTTCGCCGCCGAGCGGGGCCTCGCGCTCGTCGTCGAGGCGCCCTCGGCCGAGGATTCGCCCCCGACGCTGCTGACCGTCCCCGAAGGCGTCGCGAGCGGCAGCGACCTCACCTTCTTCTATACCAGCCCCGGCTATCGCTCCTGGGATCCGAGCTTCGTCGTCTTCGGCTCCTTCGCGCTGTTCTTCGCGATGATCTTAGGGGATGCGGGCTATGCGGCGATCATCGCCGCCGGCACCGCGATCTTCTGGCGGCGCCTCGGACAGAGCGCGGCCGGCCGGCGCGCCCGCACCATGCTCGCGGCCATCGCGGGCACGGCCCTCGTCTACGGGATCGCCTGCGGCTCCTATTTCGGCGTGAAGCCGCCCGCGGGCGGCTTCCTCGCGGCCCTGGCCTTCATCGACGTCACCAATTTCGACGCGATGATGCTGCTCTCCGTCGCGATCGGCGCGCTGCACCTGACCATCGCGCTCGGCGCCGTCGCCTGGCTCAACCGCACGAGCGGGCGCGGCGTCACCGCTTTCGGCTGGATCGCCTGCATCTGGTCGGGAATGCTGCTCTGGCAGTCGGAAGGCCGGGCGGCCGAGATCCTCGCCTCGCTCGGGCTCGCGGGCGGGCTTTGCGCGGTCTTCGCCGGCGCCGCCGTGCAGCATCCGGTCAAGGAGCCGCTCGACTGGGCGCGGCGCCTCGGGGCGGGCGCCGTGGCGCTGACCGGCGCCACCAAGCTCTTCGGCGACCTCCTCAGCTATCTGCGCCTCTTCGCGCTCGGGCTCGCCAGCGCCTCGCTCGCCGGCACCTTCAACGCGCTCGCGACCGACATGCGCGCCACCCATCCGGGCCTCGGCGTGCTCTTCGCCATCCTCATTCTCGCGCTCGGCCACGGCATCAATTTCCTGCTCGGCCTGATGAGCGGGGTCGTCCACGGGCTGCGGCTCAATTTCATCGAGTTCTTCGGATGGGGCCTTACCGAGGAAGGCTACCCGTTCCGTGCATTTTCCAAGAGGGAGACGCCCTTATGAACGAATTGGTCATCGCCCTGGGCTGGCTCGGCGTCTTCGCGCCGATGGGCCTGGGCGCGCTCGGGAGCGCGATCGGCGTGTCGATCGCCGGTCAGGCGGCGATCGGAGCGATGGTCGAGACCGACGGAGGCTACGGGCGCTATATCGGCGTCTCGGTGATCCCCTCCTCCAACGTGATCTACGGCCTCGTCGTGATGTTCTCGCTCCAGCAGCCGATGACGGCCGAGAAGGCGGGCGCGCTGTTCGGCATCGGCATCATCGCCGGCCTCGTGCTGCTCCAGACCGCGGTCTGGCAGGGGCGGGCCTGCGCCAGCGCCATCGCCGCCTCCAAGACCAAGCCCGAGATCTTCGGCCTCAGCCTCGCGCCGGCCGCCATCGTCGAGGGCTTCGCGGTCTTCACCTTCGTGTTCGCACTGGTCCTCGCGCGCAGCATCTGATCCGGGAGAAGGCCCATGGCCGAGCAGCCGAACGAATTGCGCACGTCCTCCGGCGTCGACGGGCTGATCTCCCGCCTGCGCGACGAGGGGGTCGGGGCCGGCCGGCGCGAGGCCGAGCGCCTCGTGCGGGACGCGCAGGCTCATGCGCGTGAGATTCTGCGGGAGGCCGAGGCCGCCGCCGAGGCCCGCACCGCCCGGGCCGCCGCCGAGGCCGAGGCCCTGCGCCGCGCCGGGCAGGAGGCGCTGAACATCGCCGCCCGCGACGCGGTGCTCGACCTGAAGGACAGGCTGACCCGCCGCTTCGCCGAGGAGGTGGCCAAGACCGTCTCCGGCGCCATGAAGGACGAGGACCTGCTGAAGCGGATGATCCTCGCGGTCGCGGGGCGCGCGCGGGAGGAGGGCGGCATCGACCGGTCCGCGGAGGCGGTGGTCGAGCTGCCGCGCGAGGCGGTGGGCCTCGACGACCTGCGCCGCAGGCCGGAGGAGCTGGTGGAAGGCTCGCTGGTGCATTTCGCCGCCGCCTCGGCCGGGGCCATGCTGCGCGAGGGCGTGACGCTCGCCCGCTCCGAGGACGAGGAGGGTGGCATCCGGCTCCAGCTTCTCGACCGCGGCGTCAGCATCGACCTGACCGACAAGGCGGTCGCGCAGATCATCCTGTCGCATCTCCAGCCCCGCTTCCGCGCCATGCTGGAGGGCATCATTCGATGATGGGAGGGACGGCCGAGCCCTACATCATGCTGATGGCGAGCCTGCCGGCTCTCGGCCCCCTGCTCGGCAGCCAGGCGCCCGCGATCACGGCGACGCGGCTGGAGGAGCGCCTCGGCTATCTCGACCCGCGCGACCGGGCCGATCTCGACGCTTTGCGCGCGGGCCTGTCCTGGAGCCGGCTGGCGCTCGGCGAGGACGACGGCACCTTTCTCGCGCGCATGGATGCGGCGATCGCGCGGCTGCGGAGCCCGATTTTGCGCGATGCGGTCCGTGACCGGCTGGAGCTGCGCACCCTGGCCGCCGCCCTGCGGCGGCGCGCGGCGGGACAGGAGGCGCCCCCCGCGGGCGAGCGCTGGGGCTACGGGCGCTTCGTCGAGGTGATCCGGGCCAATTGGGCGCAGCCCGATTTCGGGGTCGGCCGCTCCTTCCCGTGGATCGCGAAGGCACGCGAGAGGCTCGAGGCGGGCGACTCGGCCGGCCTCGAGCGGATCCTGCTCAAGGCGGCCTGGGACGCCGCCGCCCGCTATGCGGACGGGCATGTCTTCGATTTCGAGGCCGTCGCCTTCTACGTCGTGCGCTGGTCCCTCGTCGACCGCTGGGCGCGCTACGACGTCGCCGCCGCCACCACGCGCTTTTCCGAACTCCTCGACGCCGCGACCGCCGGCGTCGCATTCCCCATCGGAACGAATCCATGACCGTCGAAGCCACCGCCACCATCGTGGCCGTGCAGGAGGACATCGTCCGCCTGCGCCTGATCGACCCCGCCCGCGGCCGCCTGATGAAGAACGAGGTGGTCTATATCCGCCCGGCCCGCGCGCCGGGGCAGCGGCTGAAGGCGGAGGTTCTGCGGGTCCTCGGCGACCAGGCCGACGCGCAGGTCTACGAGAGCACCGCCGGCGTCGGCCTCGGCGACGAGGTGGAGCAGACGGGCCTTCTCCTGTCCATCCGCCTGGGCCCCGGCCTCCTCGGGCAGGTCTATGACGGCCTCCAGAATCCGCTCGAGGCCCTCGCCCAGGGGCACGGCACCTTCCTGCCGAAGGGCGTGGCCGCCCCGGCCCTGCCGCCGGGGGCGAAATGGACCGTCACCGCCACGCGCCGCGTCGGCGAGCGCGTCCGTGCGGGCGACGTGCTCGCCACCGTCCCCGAGGGGCCGATCCTGCACAAGATCATGGTGCCCTTCGCGCTCGACGAGGACTGGACCGTCGACTGGATCCGCGACGGGAGCATGACGGTCGACGAGCCCATGGCGCGGCTGAAGACGGCCTCCGGCGCCGTGCGCAACGTGACCCTGGCGCAGGACTGGGCGGTGCGCCAGGCGCTGCCGCGCCACCTCTTGCGGCGGGGCTATTCCACCCGGCTCTATCCCTCCGAGCCCATGATCACGACGCAGCGGCTGATCGACGCCTTCTTCCCCGTGGCGCAGGGGGGCGCGGCCTGCATTCCGGGCCCCTTCGGCGCGGGCAAGACGGTCCTGCTGAACCTCATCGCGCGCCATTCGGACGTCGACGTCGTGATCCTCGTCGCCTGCGGGGAGCGCGCCGGCGAGGTGGTCGAGACCATCACCGATTTCCCGCGGCTGAAGGATCCGCGGACCGGCGGATCGCTGATGGATCGCACGGTGATCGTCTGCAACACCTCCTCGATGCCGGTCGCCTCGCGCGAGGCTTCCATCTATACCGGCATTGCGCTCGGCGAATATTACCGGCAGATGGGCCTGCGCACCCTGATGATCGCGGACAGCTCCTCGCGCTGGGCCCAGGCCATGCGCGAGACCTCCGGCCGGCTCGAGGAGATCCCCGGCGAGGAAGCCTTCCCCGCCTATCTCGACAGCGCCATCAAGGGCGTCTACGAGCGCGCCGGCGTCATCCAGACGAATGACGGCTCGGTCGGCGCCTTCACCATCATCGGCGCCGTGTCGCCGGCCGGCGGCAATTTCGAGGAGCCGGTGACGCAATCCACCCTCGCGGCGGTGAAGTGCTTCCTCGGCCTGTCCTATGACCGCGCCTACAAGCGCTTCTATCCGGCGATCGACCCGCTCACCTCCTGGTCGCGCTACCGCAACCAGCTCGCCGCGTGGTCGGCCGAGCATATGGGCCCCGACTGGATGGCGCGCGTCGACGAGATGATCTCCCTCCTCAATCGCGGCGACGAGATCCAGCGCATGGAGCAGGTGGCGGGCGAGGAGGGCATCAGCTCGGACGACTACCTGGCCTCGGAAGCGGCGAAGTTCGTGGACATGGTGTTCCTGCAGCAGGACGCCTTCGACGCCGTCGACAGCTCCGTGTCGCTGGAGCGGCAGAAGCAGACGTTCAACCAGGTCTATGCGATCGCGACCAGCCGCTACGAATTCGCGAGCAAGGAGGATATCCGGACCTTCTTCGTCAAGATGACGGGCCTGTTCAAGAACCTGAACTACGCTGCGCCCGGCACGCCGGATTTCCAGCGCCTCTCGGAGGAGATCAAGGCGCTGAACGACAGCGTGCCGGTGACCTGAGCACTGCCTCCCCGAAGAACCAGAAGGGTCCGCGACCGCCTTGCAACTGAACCTCATCCAGATCCTGGGACTGCTCGCGGGAGGGCTGGCGCTCTTCCTCTTCGGCCTGGAACTGATGACCGACGGCCTCAAGGCCATTGCCGGGGCGCGCTTGCAGAGCCTGCTCGGCAAGCTCACCGCCAACCGCTTTCGCGGCGTGCTGGCGGGGGCGGGCGTGACGGCGCTCCTGAACTCCTCCACCATCACCACGGTGCTGCTGGTCGGCTTCGTCTCGGCCGGGCTGATGACGCTGGGTCAGGCCGTGCCCATGATCATGGGGGCCAATGTCGGCTCGACGCTGACTGCCCAGATCATGGCCTTCGACGTCTCGCGGCTCACGCCCTTCATGCTGGCGCTCGGCTTCTTCTCCTATGCCTTCGCCGGGCGCCCGCTCGTGCGGCAGCTCGGCGGGGTGGTGCTGGGGCTCGGCCTCCTGTTCCTCGGCATCCAGTTCATGGGCGATGCGACGCGGCCCCTGCGTACCTTCCAACCCTTCATCGACGCGATGCAGAACATGAGCAATCCGCTCCTCGGCATCGCCGCGGGGGCGATCTTCACCGCCGTCGTGCAGAGTTCGGCCGCCACCCTCGGCATCATCATCGCGCTGGCGAGCCAGGGGCTGATCCCGCTCGAATCCGGCATCGCGCTGATCCTGGGAGCGAATGTCGGCACCTGCGGGACGGCGCTGCTCGCCGCCATCGGCAAGCCGCCGGAAGCCGCGCAGGTGGGCGTGGTGCATCTCCTGTTCAATGTCTTCGGCGTCTTGCTGTTCGTCTTCATCATCCCGCAATTCGCCGATTTCGTGCGCTTCATCTCGCCTGCTGCTCCCGGACTCGAAGGCACGGCCCGGCTCGCCGCCGAGACGCCGCGGCAGGTGGCCAATGCGCATACCATCTTCAGCGTCGCGGGCACGCTGGTGCTGATCTGGTTCACGACCCCCATCGCCCGGCTCGCCGAGCGCATCGTGCCCCCGTCCCCCGCCGACGAAATGGAGAAGATCGGCGATCCCGCCTATCTGGACGACGACGCCCTGATCCTCCCGTCGCTGGGTATCAAGCAGGTCCAGATGGAGACCGAGCGCCTGGGGCTGCACGTGACGGATCTCGTCCAACGCGGCCGCGAGGTGCTCCTCAACGGCGAGGGGACCGAGATCGAGGCGCTGCTCGCGCGGGAACACGAGGCGGACCGCCTGTTCACGGCGATTCTCGGCTATCTCGGCCGCCTGTCGCAGGTCGAGCACTCCCAGGTGGAGGGCGAGCGGATGATCGCCCTCGCGCAGGTCGTCACCAGCCTCGACGGCATCGGCGAGGTGATCACGACGAACCTGGTGGGCATCGGCCGGCGCTGGCAGGCGAGCGGGGTCGACGCGGCGCAACTGAGCGACGAGAGCACCTTCGCCTATGCCGATGCGGTCATCGCGAATCTCGGCGAGGCCGTGCGCCTGGTCGCGCGGCCGGACGAGGCGGTCGCGCGCCGGGTCGTCGATGCCAAGGCGGAGATCGAAAAGCTGGCGGAAGCTGCCCGCAATGCCGTGCTGAGTAAACTTCAGTTGACCAGCGGCGCGGATGTCTCCAATTTCCGGCTGGCCAGCGATTTGATAGAAAAATTCAAGGAAATCGCTCGTCTATCGCGGGTTATTGCCAGATCCATGCAAGGATTTGCGCCAGATCAACAAGGCGAGGAGCATCATGGGGAAGAAAAAGAAGAATAACGAGGCGGGGCAGGCCGCCGAGGCTGCTCTCCCCGCCGCCGAGGCCGATGCGCCGCGGGAGAAGATGAAACGCTCCGAATACGAGGCCGATCTCGCCAAGCTGCATGCGGAGCTGGTGAAGCTCCAGTTCTGGATCAAGGAAGCCGGCAAGCGGATCGTCGTCGTCTTCGAGGGCCGGGACGCGGCCGGCAAGGGCGGCGTCATCAAGCGGCTCACCGAGCGGGTGAGCCCGCGCAGCTTCCGCGTCGTAGCCCTGCCGGCGCCGACCAAGCGGGAGCGCAGCCAGATCTACTTCCAGCGCTATATCGAGCACTTCCCCGCCGCGGGCGAGGTCGTGATCTTCGATCGGAGCTGGTACAACCGCGCCGGCGTCGAGCGGGTCATGGAATTCTGCACCGACGAGCAATACGAGCGGTTCCTGCGCATCACCCCGGCCTGGGAAAAGGACATCATCGATTCCGGCATCATCCTCATCAAATATTGGTTCGAGGTGAGCAAGGAGGAGCAGACCAGGCGCTTTACCCAGCGCATCGACGATCCGCGCAAGACCTGGAAGCTCAGCCCGATGGACCTGGAATCGCACCGGCGCTGGTACGACTATTCGAAGGCGCGCGATGCCATGTTCGCGGCGACCGACACGGATATCTCCCCCTGGTACGTGGTGCAGGCCAACGACAAGCGGCGCGCCCGGCTGAACTGCATCAGGCACTTCCTCGGCCTGATCCCCTACGAGGAGGTCGAGCGCAAGAAGGTCACGCTTCCCGACCGCCAGAAGGCCCACGGCTACGAGGAGCCCGACTATCCGTATAAGCTCGTCCCGCAGCGGTACTGAGACGTCTCGACAGGTTGTTGAAAAGCCAATGTCGTCAGTCCGGTTGACGGACGCGAGGCGTTCGAAGCTTCTCCTGTCATCCCCTTCCCCTCCGCTGTGCTCCGGCCGGGGACGACAAGGGGAGCGCTTCACCCGCATCGTGGGGCCTGCGAAGCAGGAACCTGGGACCGACCGCCGGGGAGAAGCTCCTGCCCGCCATGACGGGCGGTTCAGGGCGCCTCCGGCGCCGCCGCGATCTCCGCCTCCACCTCGGCCGGGTCGAGGTCGTAATGGCGGGAGCAGAATTCGCAGGTGATGCCGATGCGGCCGTTCTCGCCGACCATGTCGCGCCGGTCCTGGGCGGAGAAATTGCGCATCATGGCCATGATGCGCTCGCGCGAGCAGCGGCAGGCTTCGCGGATCGGCTGCTCCTCGAAGACGCGCACGCCGCGCTCGTGGAAGAGGCGGTAGAGAAGGCGCTCGCTGGAGACCTGCGGATCGACCAGCTCGTGATCCTCGATCGTGGCGGCGAGGGCGCGCGCCTCGGTCCAGGCATCGTCCTCGGCCGGCTCTCCTTCGGGCGCGTGACCTGCCGGCGCGTCGCCCGGATGGAAATCGGAACCCCGCGCCCGCTCGGGCGCGGCCGGCAGGAACTGCACCATCAGGCCCCCGGTGCGGTAGCGGCGCCGGCCCTCGGAATATTCCTCGGCCACGGCCAGCTTCACCTGCGTCGGAATCTGCTCCGATTGCCGGAAATACAGGTGGGCGGCCTCTTCCAGGCCCTGGCCGTCCAGCGAGACCACGCCCTGGTAGCGGCTCGCCTGGCTGCCCTGGTCGATGGTCATGGCGAGGATGCCCCGGCCGAGCAATTCACCCGTGCGCGGATGCTCGCCGAGCGCGGCGAGGCGCGCCTCGTCGAACCGGGCATAGGCGCGCAGCCGGTCGGGGGCGTCGAAATCGACCACCACCATGTCCACGGGCCCGTCCGATTTCGTCTGGAGCTGGAAGCGGCCGCTGAACTTGAGCGCGGAGCCGAGGAGGACCGCGAGCGCGGCAGCCTCCCCGATCGCGCGCGCGACCGCATCCGGGTAGCGGTGCCGCGCGATGATCGTGTCGATCGCGTCTCCGAGGCGCACGACGCGGCCGCGCAGGTCGAGAGCCTCGACCGCGAAGGGCAGGACGACGTCGTCCCGGCCCTCGAGGGGGACCTCGCTCATCGGGAGCCGGCCGCGCCGAGGCACCAGGCGAGGATGCCCTTCTGGGCGTGGAGGCGGTTCTCGGCCTCGTCGAAGACGACGGAATTCGGCCCGTCCATGACCGCGTCGGTGACCTCCTCGCCGCGATGGGCGGGGAGGCAATGCATGAAGATCGGATCGCGCGAGGAGGCCGCCATCAGCCGCTCGTTGACCTGGTAGGGCGCGAGCAGGTTGTGGCGATGGCTCTCGTCCTCGTCGCCCATCGAGACCCAGCAATCGGTCACGATCGCATCCGCCTCGGCCACCGCCTCGAAGGGGTCGCGGGAGACGGCGAGATCGGCCCCCTCGCGCGCGGCCCAGTCGACGAGGTCCAGCCCCGGCGCCAGCTCCGCCGGGGTGGCGACCCGCATGCGGAAGCCGAGCCGCGCCGCCGCCTGGATCCAGGAGGCCAGCACGTTGTTGGAATCGCCCGTCCAGGCGATGGTCCGGCCCGTGATCGGCCCCCGGTGCTCCTCGAAGGTCATGACGTCGGCCATGATCTGGCAGGGATGGGAGACCTTGGTCAGGCCGTTGATCACCGGCACCGTGGCATGGGCGGCAAGCTCGGCCAGCATGTCCTGCTCGAGGATGCGGATCATGATCGCGTCGACATAGCGCGAGAGGACGCGCGCGGTGTCGGCGACCGTCTCGCCGCGCCCGAGCTGCATCTCCGCGCCCGTCAGCATGATCGTCTCGCCGCCGAGCTCCCGCATGGCGACGTCGAAGGAGACGCGCGTGCGGGTCGAGGGCTTGTCGAAGACCATGGCCAGCATCTTGCCGGCGAGGGGACGCTCCGCCGGCACCTCGCCACGGCGCCGGCGTGCCTTCAGAGCCGCGCTGGAATCGAGCAGGCGGCGCAGCTCGGCGCCCGTGAAATCGGCGATGTCGAGGAAGTGCCGCGGTTCGGAATGGCCGTTCCTCATGCCGCAGCCCCCACGATCTTGGCGGCTGGGGCCTGGGTCTGCGCCTTCATCCCGGCCTCGACCTGCGCGCAGGCCCGGTCGAGCCGGGCGATCGCCTCCGCCACCTCCTCCTCGCCGATCGTGAGCGGCGGCAGGAGGCGCGCGACATTGTCGCCGGCCCCGATCACGAGGAGCCCTTCCGCCTCGGCCGCCTTGACGAGGTCGGTATTCGGGACGTGGAGCTTGAGTCCGATCATCAGCCCCTCGCCCCGCACCTCGGCGACCACGGCCGGATGGCGGTCCTTGATCTCGGCGAGACGCTGCTTGAGCAGGAGCGCCGTCTGCCGGACATGGTCGAGGAAGCCCTCCGCCAGCACGATGTCGAGCACCGCATTGCCGACCGCCATGGCGAGCGGGTTGCCGCCGAAGGTCGTGCCGTGCGTGCCCGGCACCATGCCCTTGGCCGCCTCGGCGGTCGCGAGGCAGGCGCCCATCGGGAAGCCGCCGCCGATCCCCTTGGCCACCGCCATGATGTCCGGCGCGATGCCGGCCCATTCATGGGCGAAAAGCTTGCCCGTGCGCCCGACGCCGCACTGGACCTCGTCCAGGATCAGGAGGAGGCCGTGCTGGTCGCAGAGGGCGCGGATCGCCCGCAGGCGCTCCGGCGGCACGGGCCGGACGCCGCCCTCGCCCTGGATCGGCTCGAGCAGGATCGCCGCCGTCTGCGGGCCGATCGCGGCCTTGAGCGCCGCGTCGTCGCCGAAGGGCACCTGGTCGAAGCCGGGCATGTCCGGGCCGAAGCCCTCCATGTATTTGCGCTGTCCGCCCGCCGCGATGGTGGCGAGGGTGCGGCCGTGGAAGGCGCCCTCGAAGGTGACGATGCGGTTCCTCTCCGGGTGGCCGCTCGCCGCATGGTATTTGCGCGCCATCTTGATGGAGGCTTCCAGGGCCTCCGCGCCGGAATTGGAGAAGAAGACGACATCGGCGAAGGTCGCCTCCGCCAGCCTTTTCGCCAGCCTCTCGCCGAGCGGGTTCTGGTACAGGTTCGAGATGTGCCAGAGCTTGGCCCCCTGCTCGGTCAGCGCCGCGACGAGATGGGGATGCGAATGGCCGAGCGCGTTCACCGCGATGCCGGAGCCGAAATCGAGATAGCGTCGGCCCCCTTCCGCCACGAGCCAGGCACCTTCGCCCCGCTCGAAGGCGAGGGGTGCGCGCGCATAGACGGGCAGGATCGACGAGGTCACGGGGCTTCTCCGCATTCGGGCGCTCGGGCCCAAAACGTCAAGCGCCGCCTCCACGGCGGCGCTCTGTGGACTCTATTGTCGCACCGCGACTTGTCAACAAAGCGACGGTCCGGCCGCACCGCCTCCGTCAAAGCGCCTTCCTGCGGCGGGCCGCCTCCAGCTCGTAGTCCCGGAGCAGCGCGCGGGCGAGCTTGAGGAGCTGCTCGCGGTCCGTCGCGGCGGCGACCGCGTAGCCCGTGCCCCCCTCGATCCAGGAGAAGGACGAAACCTCGCCCTCCCGCAGGAAGTTGAAGGCCGCCTCGCCCCGCTCGCCCGGCCGGACATAAAGGATGACGCGCCGGCCGGACGCATCCGCATACATGAGGAAGGCGGCGAGGCCGGGACCGGCGGGCAGGAGGCGGCCGCCGACGAGGGCGAGGCCGAACGGCTCCGACAGGTCGGGAACGAGGAGCGGGAATCCGAGGCGCTGCGACAGCCATTGCGCCAGATGCGCCTCGCCGGCCCCGGCCTCGACCGGATGGGCGGTCTCGGGCGCATAGGCCCGGTAGGCGGCGAGCGCGTCGCCGGCCAGCGCCGCCCAGGCCCGCCCGGCCGTGGGATGGGGCCCCCCGGCGAAATCGCGGGCATGCCATCCGGCCGCCCCGCCCAGGACGAGGCAGAAGCCGGCCGGGCCAAGGACGGAGAGGCGGCGGCGCCGGGTGCGCGCTCTTTCGCCGCGCAGGAGGGCGAGGCGCAGGGGTTCCCCGGCGGCCGGATCCTCCTCCTCGGCCGGGGGCTCGGGCCGGCTCATGTCCTCTCCTCGGGCGCGACGCCCCGCGCCGGGGCCGCCGCCTCGTAGGGCAGATCCGCGATGCGCGCGAGCCTCGAACCGGCGTTCCGTGCCCCCGCGCCCCCCTCCGGAGCGTTGCGATCGGGCCACAGGCGCACGGCTGCGGCATCCGGCTCCAGGCGGGACCGTCGGGATTGTCGGGGACGGCGATTCGGGGACTCTTGCGCCCGAGTCCAGGGTAGCGGTAATTTCCCGCCCGTCGGACAGGCGTTTTCGTCCGGCGATCCCGAACTCCAGGCGAGCTCGTTCACGCGGCCGGACCCCCCGGTTCGACCGCGGGCATGCGGATTCGAAGGAGGGGATGAGGAGGTGGAATGGCGGATGCGGCAACGAGCTGGACGGACGAGCGCGTCGAGCTTCTCGGCAAGCTTTGGGGAGAAGGGCTGAGCGCGAGCCAGATCGCCGCTCTCCTCGGCGGCGGCGTCACCCGCAATGCAGTGATCGGCAAGGTGCATCGCCTCGGCCTGTCCGGCCGGACGAAAGCCGGCCAGCCGGCGCCCGCCGCGCGGCCTGCCAAGGCACGGCCGCCCGCCACCGCGCCGGCGGCCCCCGACCCCCCCCGCCCCCGCATCCTCGCCGCGGTGCCTGTGGCCGCCCTCCCGGCCGCCTTCGCTCCGCCTTCCGTGCCGGAGGCGCCGCCCGCCGCCGAGGCGGCGGAGATTCCGGTCTCGCAGCGGGTCTCGATCCTCGAATTGCGCGAGACCATGTGCCGCTGGCCGCTCGGCGATCCGCAAAATCCAGAATTCGGCTTCTGCGGCGCCCGCACCGCCACCGGCCTGCCCTATTGCCTCGTGCATTGCCGGCTCGCCTATCAGCCCGCGAGCGAGCGCAAGCGCCTGCGCGCCTGACGCGGGCGGCGGCCCCGGCCTTGCGCAAGCCGCGCGCAGGACCGACATTCCCCGTCCCGACCGTCGGGCCGCGGAGGCTGCCTTGCGACGCTCCTGGTTCAATTCGGGCTGGCCGGCCCTGTGCCTTGCGGGCGCCGCGTGGCTCTGCGCCCTTCCGGCGAGAGCCCAGACGGAGGTCGATCTCGCGCTCGTGATCGCGGTCGACATCTCCTATTCGATGGATCCCGAAGAGCAGCAGCTTCAGCGCGAGGGCTTCATCCAGGCTTTCCGCTCGCAGGAGGTCCAGGCCGCGATCGGACGGGGCGTGCTCGGCCGGATCGGCGTCGCCTATGTCGAATGGGCAGGGGCCGCCGACCAGCGCGTGATCCTGCCCTGGACGATGATCGACGGGCCGCAGGCGGCGCTGGCCTTCGCGGCGAGCCTCGCCCAGCAGCCGACGCGCCGCGCCTCGCGCACCTCGATCTCCGGCGCGATCGACTTCGCCGCGAGGCTCCTCGCCGAGGGCGACTTCCAAGCCTCCCGCCGTGTCGTCGACATTTCCGGCGACGGCCCCAACAACCAGGGCCGGCCCGTGATCCTCGCCCGTGACGAGGCGCTCGCGGGAGGCGTCACCATCAACGGCCTGCCGCTCATGCTCAAGACGAGCGGGGTCTTCGATATCCCCGACCTCGCCGGCTATTACCGGGCCTGCGTGATCGGCGGGACGGGCGCCTTCCTCGTGCCCGTCCGTAGCGGCGACCAGTTCGTCGAGGCGGTGAAGACCAAGATCATCATGGAGATCGCCGAGCGCCCCGTCCCCGCGCCGTTGCGCGAGAGCCTCGTCGTCCCCGCCCGCCAGAGCGGCCCGCCGGCCGATTGCCTGGTCGGCGAGAGGCAATGGCGCGAGCGGATGGGGGATTAATCGCCTTTCGCCATGTGAGACCGCAGGCTCGCTCCGATCTCGGGATAGGCTTTCCCGACGAGCATCGCATCCTCGCGATATTCGCTCGCGATCCAATCGCAGATGTCGTCGACCACCTTGGGGCGCGGTTTCCTGATGACGAGATCGCAGCGGCGCTCCGTCTGTACGACGTGGGATGCCGCCGGGGCGAGCGCGTCTTGGGCGAGCAGGCTCGAGATCACGTTGAACCAGCCGACGGCGATTCCCTGTCCGACGAGGGCTGCCTGCACGACGAGCGTGTAGTCGCCGAGCAGGATTTCGGCGGTCGTGCTCCTGATCCATTCCGGCGCGAGCAGATCGGCCCAGCGGAACGGGGAGCCGCTGAGCGTGATCATTTTCGCGGCCGCCGGCAGCAAGGCGCCCGCCTCCCTCCTCGCGCCGGCGGAGTGGCCCGCGCAGACCGGCAGGAGCAGTTCCGGCATGAGCGGATAGACGGCGTGCCGGTCGTCGGGCCGGGGATCGAAGCGCATCGCGATGTCGGCCCCCTCGACGGGGCCTTGAAGCGGGCCGTTGATCAGGTGGAACCGGATCTCCTCTTCCGGGAAAAGCGACTGGAATTTCGCAAGGCGAGGCATGAACCAATGCGTCGCGAAGGCCGACGAGACCGAAAGCACGACGGGCCGGAGCGCGACCCTGTCGCGCCTCAGTTGCGTCAGGGTGCGCTCGATCTCGCCGAAGCTGTTCGAGATCCCGGAGAACAGCACGGCTCCGTCCTTCGTCAGGACGGCCCCGGACGGGGTCCGGTGGAAGAGCGGCATGCCGAGATGGAGTTCGAGCCGGCCGATGGTCCGGCTCACGGCCGGACCCGTGACGCCGAGTTCCTTCGCCGCCCGCGCGAAGCTGCCGCAGCGGACCGCAGCCTCGAAGGCCACCAGCGTGTTCAGGGACGGGAGCAGGCGCCGAAGCTCGGACATGACAAAATGTAACCCCCTCGCTGACTATTTGTGGAATTGCGGATGCGCGCGCGACGGCTATCGTCGCCCGCGAACCCTTCCCCTGGCATCCGCTCGACTGTCCGAGCGAAGAGGCGCGACCCATGTCCTTTGCCGATTTCAAGGTCCTGACATTCGATATCGTCGGAACATGCATCGACTTCGAGAAAGGGATTCTCGACGGCTTCCGCGCGATCGGCGGCGAGGCGGCCGGGAAGCTGACCGACGATCAGATCTTCAAGCCGTATCTCGTGGGGCGGGAAAAGTTTCCGGGGCGCTCCAGCGTCGTCATGCGGAACGTCTATCTCCATGCCGCCCGGGAACTCGGCCTTCCCCATGACGATGCGGCCGGCGACGCCTTCATGCGGCACTTCTTCAATTTCCCGGCCTTCGAGGATTCCGCCGAGGCGCTCAAGAGGCTGAGGCGCCGGTTCAGGCTCGTGGCCATGACCAATTTCGACCGCGTGGGCTATACTGCATGCGCGAACCAGCTCGGGCAGCCGTTCCATGACAGCGTCACGGTCGACGAGGCGCAATATCCGAAGCCCGATCCCCGCTTCTTCTCCTATAACCTCGGCCGGCAATCGGCCTTCGGATACAAGCAGGAGGAAATCCTGCACGTCGCCCAGAGCCAATACCACGATATCGGCGTCGCCCGCGAACTCGGCTACAAGGTGTGCTGGATCGAAAGGCGCAAGGGACAGCAGGGATTCGGCGGCACGCCGGTTCCGAAAGAGGTGACGAAGCCGGATTTCCACTTCTCGACGCTGCGCGAATTGGCGGACGCGGTGGAGAAGGAGTGAGGCCGGCCGCGGGCCCGCGATGGAAAGCCTCCGAATGCCGAACCTGACGCCCCCGCGCTCCCTCTGGCGGGAGACCGCGGCGCCGGCCCCTCCTCCTCGCTCCCTGAGCGGGGCGGCGAGCGCCGACGTCGCCATCATCGGCGCCGGATATACGGGCCTGTCCGCGGCCCTGCGGGCGATCGAGCGCGGCCTGAAGCCCGTGGTCCTGGAAGCCTGCGAGGTCGGCTTCGGGGCTTCGGGGCGCAATGGCGGGGTCGTCTCGACCAAGTATCGCGTCTCGCTAAGCGACATGGCGAAGCACCACGGCGTCGAGCGCGCCCGGCGGATGAGCCGGCTGGGACACGACGCGATGGATTGCGTCGAGCGCTATGTCGAGGCTTTCGATCTCCGGGCGGCCGGCTTCGCGAAGACCGGGAACCTGCGCTGCGCCCACAACGCGCACGCGCTCGCCGCGCTGGTGGAGGAGGCGAGGACCGTCGGGGAGACCTTCGGCGAGACCTGCCTGAAGGTTCTCGACGCCGCCGAGACCCGCCACGAAACGGGGTCCGGGGCCTTTGTCGGCGGCGTCCTGAACAGCCATGCGGGCGTCATCCACCCGCTCAACTATGTCCGCGGCCTGGCCGAGGCGGTCCGCAGGAACGGCGGCGAGATCTACGAGCAATCCGCGGTCGTCGCCGTGAGCCGGAGCCCGGCGGGCGTGGAACTCGCCACGGCGCAGGGGAGGCTCCGCGCCGACCGGCTGGTCATCGCCACGAACGCCTATTCGGACCTCGCCCCGGGAAGCGCGGCCGTCGGCCGGGCGGTGATCCCGTTCCGCAGCGCGATGGTGGCGACGGAGCCGCTGCCGCCGGACCTCTTCGAGACGCTGGTGCCGCACGGCCGAAGCTACAGCGAGACCCGCCGGATGATGCGGTGGTTCCGCCGCATCGACGACCGGCTTCTGTTCGGGGGCCGCGGCGCTTTCGGAAAATCCGATTCCGCGAGCGCCTTCCTCGCGCTGGAAGCCGCCATGAAGGACATCTTCCCGCAACTGGCCGGGAAGACGGTGACGCATCGCTGGTCGGGGCTCGTCGCGATGACGATGGACAGCCTCCCGCAGATCGGGCTCGCCGATTCCCGCACCGCCTTTTCGGTCGGCTATAACGGCACCGGGATCGCGATGGCCAGTCTGCTGGGCCGGCATGTTCTCGACCTTGTCCTAGGAGAGGAAACGGATCTGGGGCTGATGCGGCGCGCGCGCCCCGAGGCCATCCCCTTCTATTTTTTGCGCGAGCCCGCCGTGCGCATGGTGGCGGGCTGGTATCAGTTCCTCGACCGCATCGGCCGGTAGGCGACGCGCCGTCAGAGGGCGCTGCAGATCCGCAGCGCATCCAGCATGGCGGAGTGGATGTTCCGGCTCGCCACGGCGTCGCCGATCCGGTGCAGCTCGAACCCCTCGCGATCGCCCCGGGGCTGCGGCGCCGCACGAACCATCGCGGCCAGGTCGCTGACCCCGTCATTCGCCGAACGGCTCCGAAGGTCCCGGTAGACCTCGTCGAGGGGGATCGTCCCCTGCTCGATCACGACGTGATCGACGAGGCGCGTCGAGACCTCGCCCGAGACGTCGCTCGCGAGCGTCGCCAGCAGGCGATTGTCCTGGCGCCGGACGGCTACCAGCCGCGTCTCGGGGACCGGCCGGATGCCGAAGCGGAGGAAGAGCCGTTTCCAGCGGGTGCGCTCGGCATAGGTCAGCTCCTCCGCCAGTTGCGCGTCGATCGAGACATATTCGACCCGGGCGCCCATCCCGATCGCCCGCTCCGCGGCCAGCGGGCCCGGATGGCGCCCGGTGCCGTCGAAGACGAGGACTTCGCCGCTGAGCGCGGCCTGGCCGGTCAGCACGTCCCATGTCGTCGTGCAGAGTTCCGCGCCCCGCTCCAGATCGGCCAGCGGCAGGCCCCCCGTCGCCATGATGACGACGTCGGGGTTCAGGGCGGCGATGTCCTCCCCTTCCATATAGGCGTCGGTGCGGAGCGTGGCGCCCAGCCTCTGCAATTCGGCGACCCGCCATTCGACGATGCCCTTGAGGTCGCGCCGCCACGATCCCGTGGCGCCGATCAGGACCTGGCCGCCGAATTCGGACGCCGCCTCGTAGAGGGACACGTCGTGCCCCCGCTCCGCGCTCACGCGCGCCGCTTCGAGGCCGGCCGGCCCGCCGCCGATCACGACGACCCTGCGCGCCGGGCCTCGGGTCTTCGCGACGACATGGCTGAAGGTCAGCTCGCGCCCCGTCGCCGGGTTGTGCAGGCAGGACGGCCTGTGCTGCGACTGGCAATGCGTGGCGCCGACACAGGGCCGGATCTCCTCCTCGCGGCCGCTCGCCAGCTTGGCCACGATATGGGGATCGGCGATCTGCGCCCGCGTCATGCCGGCCATATCGAGCTTGCCCTCGCGCACGGCGAACCGCGCCGAGGCGAGATCGGCGATGCGGGCGGCGTGGAAGACCGGCAGCCCGACCTCGCGGCGGAACGCCCCGACGGGCTCGACCCAGGGCGCCAGCGGCGAGCCCATCCCCGGCATGTTGTAGACCGTGAGCGCGGCGAGCGTGTCCATGGTGCCGTAGATGGCGTTGAAGAAGTCGATCCCGCCCGCCTCCTTCAGGACCAGGGCGATGCGGACGCATTCGTCGAAGCGCAGCGCGCCGTCCGGGCCCTCGTCGACGACGAAGCGCATGCCGACCAGGAAGTCGTCGCCCACCGCCTTGCGGATCGCGTCATGGACCATGAGGGCGAAGCGGCAGCGGTTCTCGAGGGAGCCCCCGAACCTGTCCGTCCTCCGGTTGGTCGCGGGAGAGAGGAACTGGCCGATCAGATGCCCGCCGGCCAGGGTCTCGATGCCGTCGAGGCCCCCCTCCTTGCAGCGCCGGGCGGCGGCGGCATAGGCTCGCACCACGCGGTCGATATCGTGCTCGTCCATCTCCTTCGGGATGCTTCTGTGGGCCGTCTCGCGGACCGGCGAAGGCGCGATCGTCGGCAGGCGGTCGCCGCCATAGGGATCGCCGCGCCGCCCCAGATGGGTGATCTGGCACATCAGCGCCGCGCCCTGGCCGTGCATCCGCGCGCTGAAGCGCTGGAGATGCGGGATGATGGCGTCGGTTCCCACATTGAGCTGGCGGAAGATATTGGGCGAGTCGATATCGACGTTCGAGGAGCCGCCGAACATCGAAAGACCGACGCCCCCTTTGGCCTTTTCCTCGTGATAGCGCTGATAGGCTTCCTCGGGCATGCCGTTCACTTCGAGGCCGCAAGCATGGCTGGTGCTCATGATGCGGTTTCGGAAGGTCACGTGCTTGATGGAAAAAGGTTGCAGCAGCGGGTCCCTGGCGACGATCGCGGGATCGAAATCGTACACATGCGCCTCCATGGCTCGGCAGGCCGCCGGGGGCGGAGCCCCTCCCGGCGCCAGCCCTTTCCTGACGGCCTGTCCGTGATCTGAAGAATTTGCGGGCGGCTTCGGCTCAAAGAACCTGGCTGAGGAACTGCCTCGTCCGCGGATCCTTGGCGTTGGTGAAGAATTCGGCCGGAGGTCCGTGCTCCACGATGACACCTCCATCGGTGAAATAGATGTGGTCGGCGACTTCGCGCGCGAAGCCCATTTCATGCGTGACGAGGATGCAGGTCATGCCCTCCGCGGCCAGTTCCTTGATGGTCACGAGCACTTCCTTGACGGTCTCGGGGTCGAGCGCGGCCGTGACCTCGTCGAACAGCATCACGTCGGGACGCATGGCGAGGCTGCGGGCGATCGCCACCCGCTGCTGCTGGCCGCCGGAGAGCTGGCCCGGATAGGCATTCTCCTTGCCCGTCAGCCGGACCTTCCTGATGAGCGCCCTCGCCCGCTCCTCGACCTCGGCCTTCGGCTCGCGCAGGACCTTGACCGGCGCCATCATGACGTTTTCCAGCACAGTCTTGTGCGGAAACAGGTTGTATTGCTGGAAGACGATCCCGACCTTCCGCCGAAGGGCGAGCTTGTCCAGCTTCGGATCGTTGACCTCCTGGCCTTCGACCGTGATCGAGCCGCGCTGGAACGGGCTCAGCCCGTTGACGCAGCGGATCAGGGTCGACTTGCCCGAGCCCGAGGGCCCGATGATGCAGACGACCTCGCCCTTGGCGACGTCGAAGCTGATGCCCTTGATGACCTCGACGGTGCCGAAGGACTTGTGGACGTCCCGCAGCGAGACGATCGGCTTGTCCGCGGGCCAGGCGCGGGGCGAGACGGCCGGTTTGCTGTCAGGCGGCATATTTACGCTCGAGCCTTCGCGTCCAAAGCGCGATGGGATAAATATAGGCGAAGAAGAGGCAGAGCAGGAAAAGGTAGAACGGGAAGAGCAGTTCCGGCCTCGCTCCCGCCGCCTCCATCGCCGCCTGCGCGTTCGAAACGGCTTCGTGCACGCTGAAGATCGAGGCCATCGGCGTCGAGAGCGTCAGGAGCGCATACCAGTTCATCCAGGGCGGGATCGCCCGCCTCACGCATTGCGGCAGGATGATCAGGCGCAGCGTCTGCCCCCGCGTGAAGGCGAGCCCTTCGGCGGATTCCCATTGCCCGGTCGGGATGGAGCGCACCGCGCCGCGGACGATCTCGCTGATGCTGCCCATGACCGGCAGGGCGAAGGCGACGGTGGCCTTGATCCAGTCCGGGATCGCGACCTTGGCGCCTCCCGGCATGCGGATCTCCGCCGGCAGCATGTACATCACGATGAACAGGATCACGATCCAGGGGGAATTGCGCAGCAGATGCGTCACGAAGCGGGACGAGGTTCGGACCGGCCACAGGAGACTGATCTGCATCAGCCCGAGGCCGATGCCGCAAAACGTCGCCAGCACCATGGCGAAGACGCTCATGACGAGATTGAGCACGAATCCCTTCAGGATGAAGGGAAGCCACACGAGCAGCGTCTCGAGCGCGGACGGCGGGGCGGCGCCCGCCGACTGTGCCGAGGCCGAGGCGAGGGACAATCCGAAGGCGAGAGCCAGGCAGAGACCGAGGCGCCCGTCGACGAAGGACGACAGGCGCGCCTCGCCGAGCCATTCGCGGTTCAGGCGATAGGGCGTCCGGGTCATTGCCCGTATCCCGGGAGGACGAGCTTCCGCTCGAGAAAATGCAGGGCGCTCGCCAGCAGCGTCACGACGGTGATGTAGAAGAGAAACAGCACCAGCATCATCTCGGGGACATTGACGTTGTCCGACCAGACCTGGTTCAGGACGTAGGTCATCTCCGGGACGGCGATGACGTAGGCGAGCGATGTCGTCTTGGCGAGGCTGACGAGGTTATTCGTCAGCGCCGGCAGGCTGATCCTGAAAGCCAGGGGCAGCGTGATGTAGAGATAGGTCTGCCATTTCGAGAAGCACAGGCTTTCCGCCGCCTCCAGGGTCGAGTCCGGCACGGCCTCGAGGCCCGACCGGAAAATCTCGACGTTGAAGGCGCCGCCGAAAATCCCGAGCGAGATGACCGCCCAGGCAAAGGACGAGATGATCGGCTGCGAATAGCCGCCCATGTCGATCGAAGGCGTGAAAGCTCCGAGCCCGAAGAAGAAGAACAGGAGCTGGATCATCGGCGGCGTGTTGCGGAACGCCTGGATATACGCGTCCATGCCGATCCGCACGGCGCGGCGCCGGGCGGTTTGCGCCCAGGCGCCGAGCACGCCGATGACGAGCGAGAGCAAGAGCGACCAGAAGATCAGTTGCAGCGAATTGCTCGCGCCCGTCATGAAACGATCGTATTCGTATTGATCGTAGAAAATATTGAAATTCAGCCCCGTCCTCTCATGGAGCTGCTTGAAGTATGGAGCGATGAGATTGAGCATGGCGTCGATGAGGGACGGGCGCTGCCGGGAATGCGGTCAGTTCTTCGGAGCGAGATAGGTCGTATCCCACTTCAGCTTCTTCTGCTGCTCGACGAACCAGGCCGAGGGCTTCGTCCCCCATTTCTTCTCCAGGTCGATGAGCTTGCCCTCGGCCTGCCAGCGATACGCCATGCCGGTCATGAAGACGCCCCAGCCCTTGTTCACTTCCTCGATCGGCACGGCGGCGGCCCAGGGATTGTTGTAGAGCACGGGTACGGGCATCTCGTAATCCTTCCAGTCGGGGGATTCGAGATCGGCCATGATGCTGACGTCGTCGTAGACCCAGGCGATGCATTTGCCCGCCCGCAAGGCTTCCTTGCCTTCCGTGTTGCCGGCGAAGGCGGTCAGCTTGGCCTTCAGCTCGGTTTCGATCTGCTTGTTGTAGTAATTGCCCTGCTTGCCGCAGACGGGCTTGTTGGCGATGTCCTTCCAGTCCTTGATCACGCCTTTCCTGGCGAGCAGGCTCGGGCCGGAGGTCCAATAGGCAGGCTCGATGATGCCGACGATCTTGCGGCGCTCGGCGGTGTCGTACATGCCGCCCAGGATCAGGTCGATCTTGCCCTGCTGGAGCATCTGCATCCGGTTCGCCGAGGTGACGACGACGGGCTCGAACTTCACGCCGAGCGTGTCGGCCACGCTCTTGCCGAGATCGACCTCGATGCCCTGGAGCGAGCCGTCCGGGGCGGGGAACGACCAGGGCTTGAACGCGCCCTGGACGCCGACCCTCACCGTGCCGCGGTCGAGGATCTCCTTCAGACGGCCTTCATCCGCCTGCGCCTGTCCCGCGCCCAGCAGGCATAGGGATCCGACGAGCGCGGCAGCCATGGCGCAGAAGCGCCCCGAAAATTGCGTCGTTGCCATCCTGTGTCTCCCCTCTCTCATGCGATCCCGGCTCGCGAGCCGGGGCTCTTGTCGACGCCTCCCTTGGGAAACGTTCGATCCTGGTATGCGAGGAACGCCGAGACCTGCCCGGACACCTCGTCGGCGTCCCAGCCGAGCAGGTCGGCGACGCAGTCGGCCGCCTCCTCGACCTCGTCGCGGCCAAGATGCCGCCCCCAGGCATAGGCCGTCCGCGTGTACAGGATACCCGGCAGGTCCCGCGCATGTTCCGCCGATACCGCCCGCCGGAAGGCATCCCGCGGAAACGGCCTGCTCCCGGCGGCGGGCACGGGCGCGGCGCTCTCCGAAGCCCGCGCGGCAGGGCTCGGGCGCTCGCCTCCGAGCAAGGCCGCGGCGGCGTCCCGCAACTCCCGGCCTGCGCTCCGGTGGCTCATCACCGGCCCCGCCGTCATGGCGAGGATTCCCGGCAATCCGGCGGTGCCGAGGTCGTGGATCTCGCGCGTCCTGCGCCCCATGGGCTGCCCGGGATCGTAGGTCAGCGGCCGCACGCCGGCCCAGGTGAAGGCGACGTCCCGCCGGGTCAGGCCCAGGCCGGGGAGGAGATGGTTGGCCTCGCCGAGAAGGAAATCGATATCCGCGGGCGTCGCATGCGCCTCGCCCGCGTCGCCCGTGAAAGATGTCTCGGTCGGGCCGAAGAAAAAGAAGTCGTCATCGAGGGGAAGACAGTAGAACGGCATCCCCTGCCGGTGGAGCGTGGCGACGCCGTGCCCCCTGTAGCGGTCCGGCAGGCGCACGACGATATGCGCACCCTTCGTGCCCAGGACCAGCGGCGAATCGGCCTTCCGCCGCGCCGGGGGGCAGACCTCGTCGATCCAGGTCCCTGCCAGGTTCAGGACCACGCGTGCGCGGATGGTCTCGGTCTCTCCCGATCGGCCGGTCAAGTCGACCGTCCAGCCGTCGTCCCGCCTTTCGCCGAGCTTCGCCCGCGTGAACAGGCGAAGCTCCGCCCCGTTCCGCTCGGCGTCGAGAGCGGCATCGACGCAGATCCGATCCGGCCAGTCGATCATGTATTCGCGATAGGTCGCGATCGAGGCCAGCTTCTGCCGGTCCCGCAGGTCGGCCGCGAGCGGGACCTGCCGCTCGATCGCGCTCCTCACCCGGCGGTAGTCGAGGGGAGGCGCCGGCGGGCCGAGGCGTCCGAGGAGGGCGAAGCCGAGATCGAGGTGCCAGCCCCGGACCTCCTCCCCCCGATAGAGCGGAAAGCACATCGTGAACGGCTTGCACCGCTCGGGCTGCACGCGCACGAGTTCCGCGCGCGCCTGCATGGCGGCCCGCGCCATGCCGATCGCCCCCGCCAGCCGCGAGGGGAAGCGGGCGAAGGTCCTGACGGGATGGCGCGTCTCGAAATAGCGCAGCCCGCAATGGAGCATGCGCGAGGATCGGCCCGAGGCGCCGCCGGCGAGATCCGCCTGTTCGGCCAACAGGATGCGGAAGCCAGACGCGGCAAGCTCCCGCGCGGCGCTCGTCCCGTTGATGCCGCCGCCGATGACGACGACATCGAAGCTGTTTCGGGCGGTGAATTCCAACGTCATGCCCTGCGGGCGGCTCTCCGAGAGGCCGGCCCAGAGAGTTAAGCGTCAAAATTGAAATGCTCAAAATCGAATTATCGGAGATCGTTATGCTAAAAAAGTATATGGCGGGAAGAACGGCCGCCCCTGCGCGGCGCGCGCCCCGGGCCGGGGGGCCCGCAACTGCGGCTGGATGATCACGTCGCGGCGACCGGTCCGTCGCCATCGGCCGGGAGCGTCCCGCCCTGCATCAGGGCCTGCTGCGAGAAACCGGCATCCACCATGTCCCGGCACAGCGCGTCGACGGATGCCGCCAGGGGGCGGAGCATCGCTTCGGTCACGCCGCCCGGCGTCGCCGTCGCCTCGACGGCCTGCTCGAAATCGACGCCCGCGCGCATCAGTTCTCCGACCGCCACCAGGGTTTCCGCCATCATCGCGTCGAGGGCGCTCCGCCCGAGCGAGGAGGAGCGCCGCGCATTGGCGTCGACGAAGGCCCGGGCGAAGCGGGCGACGATCGCCACGGCCGATCCGGAGACGTTCGAGGCGAGGCGGATATCCTGCTCCTCGACGGCGACGGGAAGGCTGAACCCTCCGAGCCAGCCCGACACGAGAGCGAGATCGCCCGGCGTCGCGCGCGGCCCGGCGACGACCGGCGCCGAGCCCCGGCCGATCGACTGGGCGATGGTCGGTATGACCTTGACGACGGGATTGCGCGTCCAATGCCCGATCTCGTCGAGAGCGACGCCGTTGGTCACGCTCGTCACGATGGCCGAGGGGGACAGGTGAGGCGCGAGGGACAGGACGACGTCCCGGTAAGCCTGCGGCAGGACGGCCAGGACGATCAGCTCGGCGCGAGAGGCGAAGGCGACGCTTCCCGGCAGAAGGCCCGGAACGGATTCGAGAAGATTGTCCCGGGCGACCGGATTGCGTCCCAGGATCGCGACCTCGCTCGAGGGGGCCGCGCGAACGCTCGCCCGCGCGAGCACTTCGGCGAGGCGGCCCGTTCCGACGATGAGGATCCTCGAGGGGCGATCAGGCATGTCGGCAGCCTCTAGCGCGGCAGACGCGTCATGAGCCGGTCGCGCTCGGCGGCCATCAGGTCGAGCAATGCCTCCAGCGCCCGGTTGGCCGGCCGCGATTCCGGTCTCAGGAGGCCGACATTGAACGGGATCGCGGGGGAGAAGGGGATCAGGCGCACTCGCTCGTCGAGCCCCGCCACCGCCGTATAGGGGTCGATCAGCGCGACCCCGATGCCCTGCTTGACCATTTCGTAGGTGGCCGCCGAGACATTCGTCTCATAGGCGGGCTCGTGCTTGACGCCGCACGACCGGAACGCCTGGGCGACCAGCTGGCCGGCGGAAGTGAACGGCGCCCAGGAGATGAAGGGAAAATCGGCGAGATCGGCGGGCTCCAGGCGGGCTTTGCCGGCCAGGGGATGGCCGGCCGGCACGGCCGCGACATAGGGGAAGTCGCTGAAAGTCTCGGCGCGGAAGCCAGACCTGCGGAACGGCGTCTCCGCAAGGCCCAGATCGATCTGCTGGGAAGCCGCCCATTCCTCGACCTTGACGGACAGGGTCACGTTCATGAGGACTTTGGTGTTCGGCCATTCCTTGCGGAACTCGCCGAGCACCCGCGGGAGGAACTGAAGGGCGAGCGCCGGCATGGCGGCCGTGAGGATGCGGCTGCTTTCTCCCTCGGCGACCCGCGCCGCGAAGCTCTTCAGCGAATCCAGGGAGACATAGGCCCTCTCGATCTCGTCCAGAAGCAGTTGCGCGACCGAGGTCGGCGTGATCAGGCCGCGCCGGCGCTCGAACAAGGCGACCCCGAGTTCCCGCTCGAGCTTGTCGAGAAGGCGGCTGACGGCAGGCTGGCTCCGGCCCAGAAGCTCCGCCGCGGCGCTGACGGTGCCGGTCAGCATGATGGCCCGGAAGGCGGAGAGATAAAGGATGTTCATGACGGGGGAGCCTGCCCCAGCACTGGGACGACATCGCCCGGCCGGACGCAAGGGACCTCGATCCGGCGGGCGGGCATGGGCGGCTTCTCTCGAAGGCCGGCGGGGTCGAACGGCCCCGCTCGCGACGAGACGGGCCGCCCCGGCCGGCCGGACTTCGGATCAGGGCCCGGGAGCGACGGCATATTCCTCGTCGGTGACGGGCTCCATCCAGGTCACCTGCTTCTCGCCGTCGAATTCCTGGATGGCGAGATGCACCATTCCGTGGCCGGGCGAAGCGCCGTGCCAGTGCTTCTCGTCCGGCGGGATATAGACCGTGTCGCCCGCGCGGATCACCTCGACCGGCCCGCCCTTCTTCTGGACATGGCCGATGCCGTGCAGGACATAGAGCGTCTGGCCCAGGGGATGCGTGTGCCAGTTCGTGCGCGCGCCGGGGGCGAAGGCGACGCGGGCCGCGCGCGTGCGGGCCGGGGGCGGCGTCTCGACGACCGGCTCATGCCAGACGATCCCGGTGAACCAGTCGGCGGAGGCGCGACTGGTGGGCTTCTGCTCGGCGCGCTTGATGTCCATGGAAATGTCTCCGTGGCTTGGCGGATGATCCGGTCGGCGCAGGAAGGGCGCCCTCAGGCTCCCGCGGCGAGGGCGTCGTCGATCTCGGCGGCGCGCTTATAGGCCGGGCGCGCGGCGAGACGCTCCCAATAGCGCTCGAAGGCCGGCCGCTTCTCGACCGTCCCGAACAGCATGCCCCAGCCGAGCCCCGAGCCGAGATAGAGATCGGCGGCCGAGAAGCGCCCGCCCGCGACATATTCGGCCTGCGAGAGCATGGCTTCGAGCGTGTCGAGGACAAGCGCCAGGGTGCCGTAGCCGGCCATGCGCTCGCGGCCGGGCGGCAGCTCGAAGCCCAGGGCCTTGTTGGTGGCGGCCGCCTCGAGCGGCCCGGCCGCGAAGAACATCCAGCGATAATAGGGGCCCCGCGCCGGATCGCCATGCGGCGGCGCGAGGCCGGCTTCCGGGAAGGCGTCGGCCAGATAGGCGCAGATGGCCGCGGTCTCCGTCACGACCGCGTCGCCGTGGCGGAGGGCGGGGACCTTTCCCATCGGGTTGATGGAAAGATAGTCCGGGGCCTTCATGGTGGTCTCGTAGTCGAGCAGCACCGTCTCGTAGGGCCGCCCCACCTCCTCCAGCATCCAGCGCGCGATGCGCCCGCGCGATTGCGGGTTCGTGTAGAGGATCAGTGCGTCGCTCATGTCGCGATCTCCTGGAGCATGATCCCAAAAAGTGGATACCGGTTTTTGGAAAAGACCATGCTAAAATAACAAGAGAGAGCGTGACGGCGCTTCAAGGAAGCGCCGTCACGCTCTCGAAGGATCAGTCGTGCCGCTCGGGCCGGGACTGGCGGAGCGTCTTGATGCGGCCCCGCCTCTCCTTGCCGGCGAGGCGGCGCTCCTTGGAGGCGAGGGTCGGGCGCGTCGGCCGCCGCGTCTTCGGGACAATGCTCGCCGCCCGGATCAGTTCGAGCAGTCGCTCCAGCGCATCCGCCCGGTTCTGCTCGCGGGTGCGGAAGCGCTGGGCGTCGATCACGATGATCCCCTCGCGCGTCATGCGCCGCCCGGCGAGGCCCCGCAGCCGCGCGCGGACCCCCTCGGGCAGGCTCGGCGAGCGCGCCGCGTCGAAGCGCAGCTCGACGGCGGTCGAGACCTTGTTGACGTTCTGCCCGCCGGGCCCGGAGGCCCGCACGAAGCTCTCCTCGATCTCGCCCTCGTCGAGCGAGATGCGCGCGGTGACCGGGATCATGGCGCGGCGGGCTTCGCGGCGCCGGCGAGATAGTTGACCGCCGTGTCGCCCGAGAGGCGCCAGGCATCCTCGAGCGGATGGAAGGCCATGCCGCGCGTGCGGAAATCCGTGAGCCCGGCCGCCTCGGCGGCCTCGCGCAATTCGGCGGGCGTGACGAATTTCTCCCAGTCATGCGTGCCGCGCGGCAGCCAGCGCAGCACGTATTCCGCCCCGACGATGGCGAGCGCGAAGGCGCGCAGGGTGCGGTTGATCGTGGAGAGGAGGAGAAGGCCGTCGGGCCGCAGCACCTGGGCGCAGGCGCGCAGGAAAAGCGGCACGTCGGCCACGTGCTCGACCACCTCCATCGCGACCACGAGGTCGAATTGCGCGCCCTCGGCGGCGAGCATCTCGACCGTGCCGGCCCGGTAATCGATCGCGAGCCCCGATTCCGCGGCGTGGCGTCGCGCCGCCTCGATCATGCCGGGGGCGGGATCGAGGCCCGTCACCGTGCCCCCGAGCCGCGCCGCGGGCTCGGAAAGGAGGCCCGCCCCGCAGCCGACATCGAGCACCATCAGCCCCGCCAGGGGGAAGGGCGTGCGCGGCTCGCGGCCGAAATGCCGGCACGCCTCCTCGCGCAGGAAGGCGAGCCGCACCGGATTGAGGCGGTGCAGGGGGCGCATGGGCCCGGCCGGATCCCACCATTCGCGCGCCAGCCGGTCGAACTTGTCGACCTCGGCGGCGAGGAGGGTCGAAGCCGGGCGGGAGGCGCCGGAGCCTGTGCGTGACACGTCGCGATTCCGATCGGCGGCCGGGTCCGGCCGCACGGCTCAGGCGAGGCGGCCGGGCGGCGGCAGCGCCTCGGCGCGCGTGGCGGAGAGATGGGTGCGCAGCCGGTCGGTCTCCTGCTTGAGGCGGCTGACCTCGCGCCGCGAGGCGCGGCCGCGGCGGCGGTGGTGGCCGCCCGCGAGCCACGCGCCGGTCCCGCCGAGCAGGACGCCGAGCACGAGCGCGCCGAGCAGAAGCATGTAGAGCGGGATGTGGAAGGCGAGTTCCGGCGTGCCGCGGTCGAAGGGATCGAGCGAGAACAGGACCGGAGCCCGGTTGGCCACCGAGAGCAGGATGAGGACCAGTGCGATCGGCAGCAGCAGGAGGGCTTTGAGGAGTTGGATCATGTTCGGTCCGGCGGGCTGGAGTTGTCCTGGAGCGCGATGACGCTTCGCTGAATCGTCATCGCGCTCCATCTTTTTGTTTTAGCATGATCTTTTCCAAAAACCGGCATCCACTTTTGGGGATCATGCTCTAGCGCGAGGCGGCGTTGAGCCGCTCGCGCATGTCCTTGCCGGTCTTGAAGACCGGGATCCGCTTCTCGCCGACCTCGACCGCGGCCCCGGTGCGGGGATTGCGGCCGGCCCGCGCGTCGCGCTTCTTCACCGAGAAGGCGCCGAAGCCCCTCAGCTCGACCCGGTCGCCCCGTGCGAGGGCGTCGCCGATCGTATCGAGGATCGCGCCGACGATCGTCTCGACGTCGCGCTGGTAAAGGTGCGGATTGCGGGCCGCGACCCGGAGGATGAGCTCGGATTTGATCATCTTTCGCTCCTCACGGGTCGAGCCGGGGCTGCCAGAGGGCCAGGAGCCCGCTCATCTCGACCCGGCCGGCCGGGTCGGCGGCCGTGCGGATGGCCTCGGCGAGCCCCGCGAGCCCTGCGGCGTCGGCCCCGAAGGCCGCAGCCGACCACAGGGAGAACCGGGACGGCCCCGTCGCCTTCCAGTCGCGGACGGGGAGGTTGGCCGGGACCTTCCGCTCGCGCTCCAGCCAGGCGATCGCGTCGCGCTCGGTGCCCAGTTCGTCGACCAGCTTGAGCGGCATGGCCTGGCGGGCGCTGAAGACGCGCCCGTCCGAGACCGCGGCGAGCTGCTGGTCGGTGAGGCCGCGGCGCGACTTCACGAGATCCTTGAACCAGGCATAGGTGTCGTTGACCACGGCCTGGAGGGCGGCGCGCGCCTCGGGCGAGGTCGGCTTGAAGCCCGAGGGCTCGGCCTTGAGCGGGCTCGACTTCACCTCCTCCACCCCGACGCCGAGGGTGCCGAGGAGCTTGGAGACGTCCGGATACTGGAACAGGACGCCGATCGAGCCGACGAGCGAGGTCTCCCGCGCCACGATCCGGTCCGCCGCGAGCGCGGTGATATAGGCGCCGGAGGCCGCCGTGCCGTCGACGAAGGCGACGGTGGGCTTCTTGCCGGCGAGGACGCGGATGCCGCGATAGAGTTCCTCCGACCCCGTCGTCGTGCCGCCGGGCGAGGAGATCGAGATCACGACGCCGGACACGGCGGCACTGTCGCCGACCCGCCGGAAGAGGTCGGCCATGCGGGAATCGCCGGTGATCATCCCCGACACGCTGATGCGGGCGATCTGCTTGCCCTGCCCGATCTCCCGCGCCCGGCCGCTCGCCACGAGGCCGACCGTGCCGACGGCGACCATGAGCGCGAGCACCGCGAGCACGCGCCACAGGGTCAGCTTCCGCCGCAGCCTGCGGCGGTCGGCGATCATCTCGGCGTCGGCGGCCATTCGGGGGTCCCGTCCAGCCCGGTCTCGCGGGCCGGGCAAACTAGCGCCGAGCCGCCCGCCGCCGCAAGCGCTCCGAGCGGTCCACCACGGTGTTCGAGATCCCCCCTGTCATCCCCGGCCGGGGATGACAGGGGGAGAGATCCGCAAGGTGCTGGCGGGGAAGGATTGTCGCGGCGGGGCCTTGTGTAGCTTCAAGGACACACCAGATGTATCGAGCCGGCGCCCATCGGGGCCGGCGCTCGTCCGGGGCCACGGTTACCGGCCGGGCATCTTTGTACGGCGATCCGTGCCTCGTTCGGGCGGCTCGCCGGGCGAGGGGTTTCCATGAACATCGAAAAATATACCGAGCGCGCGCGGGGCTTCATCCAGTCCGCCCAGATGCTGGCCATGCGGGAGGGCCATCCGCAGTTCCAGCCGGCTCACCTCCTGAAGGTGCTGCTGGACGACCCGGAAGGGCTCTGCGCGGGCCTGATCGATCGCGCGGGAGGGAGCTCCGCGGAAGCGCGCAAGGCCGTCGACCTCTGGTTCGCGAAACAGCCCAAGGTCTCGGGCAATGCGTCGCAGCCCCAGGCGACGCGCGAGATCCTGCGCGTCTTCGACACGGCCGAGGAGATCGCCAAGAAGGCCGGCGACAGCTACGTCACTGTCGAGCGCCTGCTGCTCGCGCTCGCCATCGAGAAGGACACCGATGCCGGCCGCATGCTGTCGGCCGCCGGCGTGACCGCGCAGAATCTCAACGCCGCCGTGAACGCTCTCCGCAAGGGACGCACGGCCGACAACGCCTCGGCCGAGAACGCCTATGACGCGCTGAAGAAATATGCCCGCGACCTCACCGAGGCGGCGCGCGAGGGCAAGCTCGACCCGGTCATCGGCCGCGACGAGGAGATCCGCCGCACCATCCAGGTGCTCTCGCGCCGCACCAAGAACAACCCGGTCCTGATCGGCGAGCCCGGCGTCGGCAAGACGGCGATCGTCGAGGGCCTCGCCTTGCGCATCGTCAACGGCGACGTGCCCGAGAGCCTCAAGGACAAGAAGCTGCTCGCGCTCGACATGGGCGCGCTGATCGCGGGCGCCAAGTATCGCGGCGAGTTCGAGGAGCGGCTGAAGGGTGTGCTCTCCGAGGTCACGGCGGCCGAGGGCGGCATCATCCTGTTCATCGACGAGATGCACACGCTGATCGGCGCCGGCAAGG
>OEIU01000232.1_pt1 | contig 55812 bp, 48 predicted proteins | sample 1539221 | NCBI WGS metagenome assembly OEIU01 (sample SAMN03792071, study PRJEB22550) | activated sludge metagenome | feature: wastewater treatment plant; material: activated sludge; isolation source: Wastewater treatment plant of a petroleum refinery complex | place: Argentina: Zarate | collected... | reverse complement strand
CGGCGCGCCAGGACGCCGAAGGACAAGCAGAGCACTCCGCGCGCCGAGTTCGTCGCGAGCGTCGCCGCGACCCTGCAGTCGATCCACGACCCGCTGTTCGAACGCGCCCGCGCCCAGCGTGAACAGCACACGCATCACATCGACTCGCGCGAGGAGTTCTACAAGTTCTTCACGGCACCGTCCGTGCCGGAGAACGCGCCGACGCCGATCCACGGCGGCTTCGCCCTGACGCACTTCAGCGGCGACGTCGACCTGGAAAAGAAGATCAAGGACGACCTCGGCGTCACCGTGCGCTGCATTCCGCTAGACAAGAGCGAACCGGGAACGTGCCCGTTCACCGGCAAACCGAGCGCGCAGCGGGTCGTGTGGGCGAAGGCGTACTAGAGACGGAGGGCTACAGGCTACAGGCGACAGGCCAGAGGAAATCTGCGATGCACAATCGTGGCACGTGCAAGAGCGGGGAGACCAACGATCTCCGATTGCCTGTCGCCTGTCGCCCGTAGCCTGTCGCCCCATGTCCCCTCATTCCCGCTCCCTCCTCCAGATCCACTTCTGTGTAGTCCTCTGGGGCTTCACTGCCATCCTCGGCAAACTCATTTCGTTGCCGGCGGCGACGCTGGTGTGGTGGCGCGTGGTGCTGGTGACTGGCGCGCTGCTGCTGGTCGCGCGCTTCTGGAAGGGTGTGCGCGGTCTGTCGTCGCGACTGTTCTGGATCTACGCCGGTATCGGCGTCGTGGTGGCGCTGCACTGGCTGACGTTCTATGGCTCGGTGAAGCTCGCGAATGCATCGGTGGCGGCGACCTGCATGGCATTGATACCGGTCTTCGTCGCCTTCATCGAACCGTGGGTCGCGAAACGCCCCTTCGATGCACGCGAGCTGGTGTTCGGCTTCGCCGTGATTCCCGGCGTGGCGCTGGTCGTCGGCGGTACGCCGGGCGGCATGCGGCTGGGGATTGCGGTCGGCGCGCTGTCGGCGCTGCTGGCCGGCGTCTTCGGTTCGCTCAACAAGCGTTTCATCGGCGAGTCAGATGCGCTGACCGTCACCGGCATCGAGATGGGTGCCGGCGCCATCGTCATGAGCCTCGTCGTGCCGTTGATGCTGCCGGCCGCCGTGTGGATGACGCTGCCCGATTCGCGCGATGCGACGTACCTCGTGCTGCTCGCGCTCGGCTGCACGCTGCTGCCGTTCGCGCTGTCGCTGGTGGCGCTACGGCATCTCAGTGCCTTCACCACTGCGCTGGCGGTGAACATGGAGCCGGTGTACGCGATCGTGCTCGCCATCCTGTTGCTGGGCGAGCAGCGCGAACTCGATCCGGCGTTCTATCTCGGCGTGGCGATCATTCTCGCGGTGGTGTTCGGGCATTCCCTGCTGCAGCGGTGGGGATTGCCGAGGTCGACGACGGTCGTTTGAAGCCGGGGTGCACGTCTTCATGTGGGGCCGGCTTTCCCGCGGGATTTCCTTCGGTCACAGCCGGCCTGAGAACTGTCAGGCTGAAGCCTGACCTACAGAAGAGCAGCTACTTTCGCTGCAGCAGCTGATCGACCCGGTCGCGGTACGAGCGGCTCAGCTTGATCTCCTGACCGTCTTCCAGCGTCAGGAAATACTCGCCGTTGGTGTGCGGACGCAGCCGACGCACGCGCTTCACGTTCACGATCGTCGAGCGATGCACGCGCTGGAAGATCTTCGGATCGAGAATCGCAGCCAGCGACTTCATGGTCTCGCGCAGCACGTACGTGCGTCCTTCCGCGTGCACGCACATGTAGTCGCCGGCGGCGTCGATCCAGTCGATGGTCGCGACGTGCAGCCGCACGGTGTCGCTGTCGTCGCGGATCGGCAGGATTTCGGCGTACCGCGGTTCCTGCGTCGCCGCGAGCTGATCGCGCAGCGTCTGTTCGTCGATGGAGGCGGTGCCGCGCGTCTGCGCCAGCAGGCTCATCAGCTTCTCGCGCTGCGCCAGCGCATTGCGTTGCTCCCAGTGTTCGCGCACGTGCACGATGGTCTGGGCAAAGCGCGCATCGTTGATGGGCTTCAACAGATAGTCGAGCGCCTGCGCTTCGAAGGCATCCAGTGCGTAGCGATCGTAGGCGGTGACGAACACCACCATCGGCATCGACTCCTGCGGAATGCGCGACAGCACGTCGAAGCCCGACAGGCCGGGCATCTGGATGTCCAGGAACATCAGGTCGGGCTGCGATTCCGCGATCGCATTGAGCGCTTCGCGGCCATTGGCGCACTGTCCGACGATCTCGATATCCGGATGACCGCGCAGGCGGATTTCCAGGCCGCGACGGGCCAGTTCTTCGTCATCGACGATAAGTGTACGGAGGGGCGCACGGAAGGTTCGGGAGCTCATGCGGGCGCTCTGCTTTCAAAGATCGGCGCCATGGCCGGGGCACGTTCGGCGGGGAATGTCAGCGACACCCGCAGACCGGGATGAGTGGGCGTCACGGTGACGTGACCGTTCGTTCCGTACAGCACCTGCAGGCGCTCGCGGGTGTTGCGGATGCCAACGCCGCGTCCGTTGGTGAGACGGGTCGGGTCGATGAGCCCGGGGCCGTCGTCCTCCACCGCGAGATGCAGCATCCCGGAATCGACGCGCGCCGAGATGCGGATGCGGCCGCCTTCCTCGCGCGGCGAGATTGCATACTTGATCGCGTTCTCGATCAGCGGCTGCAGCAGCAGGCTCGGCATGAGGCTGGTGGTGGCGTCATCGTCGATGTCGTGCTGGATCGTCAACCGCGAACCGAAGCGCATCTTCTCGATGTTGAGGTACAGGTTGAGGGCTTCGAGTTCCTGCGCCACCGTGACCTTCTTCATCGGATCCTGATCGAGCGTGTAGCGCAGGAATTCCGACAGGCCGGAGACGGCGGAATTGGCCACCGAATTGCGGTTGTCGATGATGAGTGTCGAGATCGCGTTGAGCGTGTTGAACAGGAAGTGCGGATTGAGCTGGTAGCGCAGCATCTTCAGTTGCGCTTCCTGCGCCAGCGTCGAGGCGCGCAGCGCGCTCTCGCGCTGCATCTGCATCTGCTCGTAATACTTGAAGCCGAAGTACAGGCCCATCCAGCACGCGAACAGATACGTCGCAGTCATGGCGCCGCTCAGGTATTCGTACCAGTGCACCATCGGCCATTCGGTCTCGACATACTTCTCGTACGCCACGTTGATGATGACGCGCCAGATGAGCGCGGCGCTGTAGGCCGCACCGATGGCCGCACCGATCATGACGCCGGGCGGCTTGGTCCACAGGTAGCGGCACAGGTAGCGCAGCATCGCGCTGAGCAGGAAGCCGGAGATCGTCGCAATGACGATGACGGTCTGGTACTGCACGTGTTTGCCGTACAGCATCATCCCCAGGTACTGGGAGATCGCATAGCTGCTCCAGCCGATCGCATGCAGCGACCAGAAGGCCAGTTCGCGATTCTTCTTGAACAGGGACGCGGTGCTCATTACGGCAGATTCCTGCTTCTGATGGCGCAGATCAAGCACTCAGCTTAAGCATGGATTGTGCCGCAGCCCGGCGTTTCGTCGCCTGCGGCACACGCTTCGTCGCAATCGTTGCTCGCCAACGTCATCTGTAACTTCAACGAATCACGGGTGTTCTCGAACCGTGAGCAGTGCGGATGCATCGCGCATCGCCGAGCCGGTAGCGGCATGCGATGAGTCGAAGCAACTCGTCACACCATCGAGATCAAAGTTTCACGTGGCTGCTGCAACCTTTCCTGCAGCAGCTGCATCTCAGGATCAACGCGCGCGTGAATGAGAGACAAGCCAGGAAAGTACGAACGGAGAAATGTCATGTCAGCCAGATCATTCATTACCGCGATTGCGGCCGCCAGTGTTGCCACCGTGTCCTTGTTTTCGGCCGGTGCACACGCCGAGTCTGCGAAGCATCAGGTCACCGTATCGCTCGAGCGCTTCGATCTGTCGAAGCAGGCCGATGCAGATGAGGTGTATGCGCGTCTGCAGCGCGCGGCCCGCAGCGTCTGCGGTCCGTTCGTGCGGCAGGATGCCAATCTCGGTCGCCTGACCCGCGAGTGCTACGAAGATGCGCTGGCGAAGGCGGTCGCAACAGTGGACAGCGCGCGAGTGACGGCGCTGCACGAGTCGAACGGCGGAATGCGCATTGCCTCGCGTACCGGTCGGTCGCGTACGTGAGGTGCCCCGAACCCCCGGCTGCCTGTTGGCCGGGCTGCCCCCGGCGAGGACCCGAGCTGCGAATCGGTGCTCTCTCGCCGGGCGGTTCTCTCAGTCCGATGTCGTCGCACCGACCTTGGACACGCCGAGCCGGCTTTCGCGGATCGTGATGTAGAGCGTGGCGCCGATGATGATCGCGGCGCCCGCCATCGTCAGCGTGTTCGGAATGTCGCCGAACAGCAGGTAGCCGAAGATGATGGCGAAGATCAGTCGCGTGTAATCGACGGGCGCCATCACCGCGGCATCGCCTTCGGACATGCCCTTGATGTACGCGGCCTGCGTGATGGTGCCGAGCACACCCATCGCGCCGAGCAGCAGCAGATCGACGAACGTCGGCCAGCGCCACTCGAACAGCGCCGGCGGAATCGACAGCACGAAGCCGAGTACGGCCGACCAGGTCATGAGCGTCGTCGTGGTGTGATCGCGCGTCATGACTTTCATGCCCGTCACCGTCAACGCGATCAGCAAGGCAGCGACGAGCGCGGCAATGGCGGGCCAGCCCATTTCGCCCTGCGCGGCAGGCTGCAACATCAGCAGGGCACCAAGGAATCCGACGACGGTCGCCGCGATGCGGCGCGGGCCGACCTGTTCCTTCAGCACGAAGGCCGCGAGCGGCACCAGCCACAATGTTCGCGTGAAGGACAGGGCATTCGCATCGGCCAGCGGCATTTTCTGGTAGGCATAGAAACCGAGGATCATGCCCACGGTACCGGCCGCGGCACGGAACAGCATGATGCCCGGTCGCGTGGTGTGGAATGCTGCCCGTGGATTGCGCGCAATGATGGGCACCATCACGCCCAGCCCGAACAGCTGGCGATAGAACGTCTGCAGCGTGGCGGGATAGTCCTCACCCAGGAACTTGATCAGCATCGTCATCGCCGTGAACGTGATGGCCGATGCAAGCATCCACAGAGCGCCGCGCGCGTTTCCCGGCAGGCGCCGATAAGCGTCAGAAATTCTGGTCACGAAAGGAATCGTCGGTGGGGCAGCCGGCGATCGCACCGCTGCTTCAGGGCGGGCACTGTATCAGGCCTGCTGCAGCCGGACTAAGGGGGGCTCCTATTGTGGGGCCGGCTTCAGCCGGCCTTTTGTAGGAAGTCAGGCTGAAGCCTGACCTACAGAGATTCCGCTGCGCGGAGGAAGGGACGCCCGATTCGATCTCATCTCAGAAGCATCCCTGCAGCCACGCCGATATATCGGCAATCTCCTCCAGCGCCACCGAGTGCTCCATCGGATACATGCGCCAGTCCACGGCATGGCCGAGGCTTTGCAGTACATCCCGCGATGCCGCGCCCATTGCAGCCGGCACGACGGGATCGTACGTGCCGTGACACATCAGGATCGGCACGTCGCGATTGGCCGGCGCCGCCTCCGCGGCGAGCGAGGCGCGCAGGGGAAGATAGGTCGAGAGCGCGAGGATGCCGGCGAGCCGCTGCGGATAGCGCAGACCGGTGTGCAGCGCGATGGCGCCGCCCTGCGAAAAGCCGGCGATGACGAGCCGGTTCGCCGGAACACCGGCAGCATGCTGCTGTTCGGCGTACTGCATCACCAGACGCGCCGACTCGCGAATGCCGGCGTCGTCCTCGACGAGGCTGCCGCCGCCGAGCTGCTGGATGTCATACCACGCGCGCATGACGTAGCCGTTGTTGATGGTGACGGGGCGCGGCGCTGCATGCGGGAAGACGAATCGAACCGCCAGCGTCGCCGGCAGTTTCAGTTCATCGACGACGGGAACGAAATCGAAACCGTCGGCGCCGAGGCCGTGCAGCCAGATGACCGCAGCGGTTGCGGGCGCGGCCGGTTCGAGGATCACGGAGTCGGTGGATTCACGCTGGGTGTAGGGCATGAGTGTGCGCGTCCGAACGCACGGATCGTCGCACGCGCCGGGCCGGCTTGGCCAGTGCGCGAAAACAGGCGCAGCGAGGAGAAAATTCACTCCGGGAGCGGCATCCATGTCCACACTCGGCTCAGGGGGATTTGACCTCGTGCAATCCCGGAGTGAAGAAATCGGAGGCCGGCTGTGACCGAAGGAAATCCCGCGGGAAAGCCGGCCCCACACAAGACGTTTTTCCTGCAGGTCAGGCTTCAGCCTGACGACTCACCTGCAAGTCAGGCTGAAGCCTGACCTGCCGTACGTGCATCAGCGTGCGCTCAGGATCTGTTCCTGACCGACGTCGGTGTAAGGCTTGCCGTTCAGCGCGAGCACGACACCGTTGCGATCGACGACGCACGTCGCCTTCGCGACCTGCTTGCCGCTGTGCTTGCCGGTGGCCTTGAGCGAGATGCGAAACGCGCGCGCGGCGTGGTCGAGCGGCGTGGCGACGGATTCCTCGGTCTGCACGGTGAAGGGACGCTCCTTCTCCAGGCTCGTGCTGACGAACGCCTTGACGCAGGCATTCACCGGGACGTCCTGGCTGGCGTGGCTCAGCGCGGGCGTCGCGAGCAGCAGGGCGGAGACGACGAGGGCGCGTGTACGGGAGGCGGCGTTCATGTGACACATCCTTTCGCGAATCGCGAAGCGGTGAATGAGAGGACGGTGCCAATGTACGAATCGTTTTGCGGTGCGACAAACGAGATGATTTCACTCTCGGATGAATTTCGCTCACCCGACGCGCAGCGCCATCGAAGGAAGTAACAACCGCGTCACAGATGCAGCGGCGATTGCGGGAATCGCTGGCCGCGTTTGCAGCGGACGGCTTCAATTCGATGACGCTGCATCGAGACCGCCACCCTAACCCCTCTCCTCTCTCCGGGGGATTCCGTCGCGCTTACGCGCTCCTCCTCCCCGCTGCGCGGAGGAGAGGACCGGATTCCTCCTCGTCTTCATCGACGCGAAATTCCTTCAGCAGCCACTGTGTCAGCGCATGTACGTCCGGCCGCAGCGCGTCTTCGCGGCGTAACAGCAGGAAGTAGCTCTCGCCGGTTTCCAGTTCCGTATCGAACAGCCGCACCAGCGACCCCTGCGCAAAGCGTTCGTTGCCGAGTCGCGAAGACACCAGCGCGATGCCGACACCGTGCTCCGCGGCCTGTGCGGCCGCATGCATCGTGTCGAAACGCACGATCTTCTTCGGCTGCAGGCGTGCGCCGATGGCATGTGCCCAGCGTTCCCAGGCATCGCGCCGCGCTTCGTGAACGATGAGCGTGTGGCGATTGAGATCGGCGACGGCGTTGATCGGGCTGCGCATCAGCAACGTCGGTGCGCACGCCGGCACGAACGCCTGCGAAAACAGCTTGTGGCAGTCCAGACCGCTTTCCGGCATCGCGTTCACGGCAATCGAAACGTCGGCATCGGAAGGATGCGTCTGCAGCGGCGCGAGCGCGGTGTTGATGTGAATGTCGGTGTCGGGCTGCGCTTCGAGCAGCGCCGGCAGCTTCGGCAGCAGCAGTTCGGTGGCGAAGAACGGCGGCAGATGCAGGCGCACCACGCCGCGGCTGTAACGGATGCGCAGCTGCTCGGTGACGGTTTCCAGGCGCGTGAACATCATGTCGAGGTGCTGCAGGTAGTGCCTGCCGGCTTCCGTCAGCGTCAGCGAGTGCGGCCCGCGCTCGAACAGCGGCACGCCGAGCTGTTCTTCGAGCGCCTTGATCTGATGACTCACGGCCGACGGCGTGATGAACAGTTCTTCCGCCGCAGCCTTGAAGCTCATGCGCGCGGCGGCGACCTGGAAAGTCTTGAGGAATTTGAGTGACGGTAAACGCATAAGTGACGTCGTGAGCGGTGGCGACAGCCTGACGAGTGAGACCATCAAACGCTGCGACGGTGTCGAATCGATGACAAATTTTTACGGCTTCGGTGAATGAGCGCGGGCGATGGCTGGCTGCGCTTGCGAACGGCACTGCGGTCGGGCGGCAGTGCAAGTCGGTGGCTGGGCGAATCGATACTCGAACAGAGCAAGTCCCGTGCCGTAGCACGCGCGGCCGGATTTCTCAGGCCAGGACGCGTCTGGACGCCCGGACGTGCTCAGCGCGTGAACGAGATTCGCTGGCATCCGCACTTATACAGTGCGGACGAGACGCGCATTAGCGCAAATTCGTATGACAAACGATCGATTGGTTTCGGTTGCTTCTGTAGGTCAGGCTTCAGCCTGACTTCCGAAAAGAGGCCGGCTGAAGCCGGCCCCACAGAAGCCGGCCCCACAGAAGACGAAGATTGCTGCTCAGCTGCCGTTGCGCTTCGCGTACGTCAACGGCACCGCGGCCTCGGGCGACAGCACGCGGAAGGTGAAGCTTTCCTGCAGGTACAGCAGCACGGAGGTGCTGGTGTGATCGAGATAGCCGATCGAGAAATCCTGGCCGACCGACAGCTCGAAATCGCCGCCGCGCAGGCTCATGACGACGGCGCCGTCGGCGGCCGGTGCCCAGACGATCGGACCATCCAGCAGTTCGCGGACATGATCGATGATCGGATAGCCGCGCGAGGTACTGCGCGTCAGTCCGGTGTAACAACGCGGTCCGAGCGCGATGCCGTACGGACCGTTCACGCCTTCGCTGCGCAGGCGATGCGTCGCTTCGGCGACGATGTCGGGATAGCCCTCGAACGATTCCGGAATCGTCAGGCCGCGATCCGCACTCGCATCGAAGATGCCCTGGATTCGCGCCGCGTCATACCCCTGGAAAATCGCCCGATCCTCTGCGATGGCGGCGGCGCGCGCGGCATTGCGCACCGGATCGAGGTCGGGATCCCGGGCGCCGCGCCCGATCGCCTCGAGTTCCTCGCGCTGCACCTCGAACGGAATGCGGATTTCCACCAGCGGCTGCACCTGCCGCACGCGTGATGCCACGCCGTCCTGCAGCGGCGGCGAGAGTTTCTCTGCACGACCCAGCGAGATCGCGGCGCTGTCCCAGCCGAGCGGACCGTTGAAATCCACGAGCTGGCGTGCCGCCAGCAGCACTTTCAACGTGCGCGACGCTTCCGCGTCGATTTCCTTCCATGCATCGCCGGAGATCGGCGCGAGAGGGCGCAGCAGGTCGTTCATCGGAAATTCTCCGTCACTTGCGCAGGCTGCCGATGTTCAGACATCCGTCGGATGCGGCGCCGCCGGCATCGGCGCCGTGTTCCGCTTCGTGCTCGATCTGCAACAGCGGCTTGTCGGTGAACAGATACGTGCGCAGATGCTCGTCGAGCCTGGCATCGCGGCGGCGCAGCCATTCGAGCACCATGGCCGCATGCTCCTTCTCTTCGTCGCGGTTGTGCGCGAGCAGCGTCTTGAGTTCGGCATCGCTGGCGGCATCGATCCGCTGGTCGTACCAGTCGACGGCTTCGAGTTCTTCCATGAGCGAGGCGACCGCGCGATGACGGTCGATGGTTTCCGGACGCAGTTTCTCGGCGTCCTCGTGCAGGCCGGCGCTGCTGGCTGTCATGCGGGATTCCTCCGGTGCGGCGAGCCGACCGCATGATCGCGTATCGGCGTCCATCAACTCACTACGCATGAGCCCGTAGCGGGTTCCGGAGCAGGCCGCGCACTCCCATGCCCATTTCTTTGCATTTTCCGTGCTTGCCTGAACCCGGGCCATAAACTATTAGTGAGCCGTGTTCGAACTGCTGTTCACGCATCCGCTGTGGGCCTGGCGAACCGGCACGTTCGCCTTTGCGAGCGGATGGCCGCGCTGGGTTCTGTGGGTGTGTGTCGCTGCCGGCGCGGTCCTGATCGTCCTGTCCCTGCTGCGCCGGCGCAGCATCGGGGCCGGCAAGCTGGCGATCATCGGTACGCTGCAGGCGCTGTTCGTGGCGCTGTCGCTGGCCCTGCTGTGGCGTCCCGTTCTGCACGTCGAACGGGTGCGCGATCGCGAGAACGTACTGGCCGTCGCGATCGATGCTTCGGCCAGCATGGCCATCGCCGATGATCCCGGCGCCGATGCGCCGCAGTCGCGACTGCAGCATGCCGTCGCGGCCCTGCAATCCAATGCACTGGCGGCACTGCAGAAAAGTTTCGAAGTCCGGCTGTTTGCGTTTTCCAGTCGTACCGAATCGCTACCGTCGCTGGAATCCATGCCTGCGCCGGGCACGCAGACGCGCATCGGCGATTCGCTCGTGCAATTGCTGCAGACGGCCAGCAGCGTGCCGCTCGCCGGCGTCGTCCTGCTCAGCGACGGCGCGGAGAACGGCCAGACGCTGAGCGAAGAACGTCTGGCGGAAATCGCCGCCTTCGGCGTTCCCGTGCACACCGTCGGCGTCGGTGCGGAGAGCATTCCGCACGATCTGGAACTCGATCAGGTGCGGGTCGCACAGGTGGCGCCATCGGGCTCGACGGTGACCGCGTCGGTACGCATTCGACACGACGCGCCCGGTTCGACGCGACTGCGCGTCTACGATCACGACAGATTGCTCGCCGCGAAGGCGCTCGAGCTGCCCGCGACCGCGACGGTCAGCAGCCATCGCATCGAGTTTCCGGTGGGCGCCCCCGGCACCCACGATCTGCGCTTCACGCTCGATGCGCTCGACGGCGAACGGGACGTTCTCAACAACACGCGCTCGCAGGTGCTGTCGGTGCCGGTCGAGCGGCGCCGCATCCTGTACGTCGAGGGCGAACCGCGCTGGGAGTACAAGTTCCTGCGACGCGCGGTGGAGCCGGAACGTTCGCTGCAACTGACCAGTGCCGTGCGGACGACGCCGAACAAATACTTCCGGCAGGGCGTGCGCTCCGGCGACGAATTGCAGAACGGTTTTCCCGCGGATCCCGCCGAACTGTTCGCCTACGACGCCGTGATCATCGGCAGCTTCGATGCCGCGAACCTGTCGGTGCAGCAGCATCAGCTGCTGCGCCAGTTCGTCGATCGGCGCGGCGGCAGCGTCCTGCTGCTCGCCGGCAGCCGCGGCCTGTCGGCCGGCGGCTGGGAACGCACGGCACTGTCGCAGACCTTGCCCCTGCATCTGCCCGACCGTCAGGCACAGAGTTTCGTGCAGCGCACGGCCTCGGTCCGGCCGACGCCGTATGCGGCCGACTCGGCCATTACGCGATTCGACGCCGAACCGGCGCGCAATGCAGAGCAGTGGCAGAGCCTGCCGAAACTCGCCGACTACCAGTCGCTCGGCCGCCTCAAACCCGGTGCCATCGTCCTGCTGGAAGCGACCGCCGAACAGGGCACGGCACCGTTGCTGGTGTGGCAGCGGTTCGGCCAGGGCGCGACGTACGTGCTCGGCACGGCCAGTACCCTGCGCTGGCAGATGCGGCTCGCGCCGGACGATCAACGGCATGAACTGTTCTGGCGTCAGCTCGCGCATGCCATTGCCGACGGCGCAACGCCGCGCGTCACGCTGGCCAGCGAGAAAACCGTCTACGACGACGAACGCCAGATCCGCATGGAAGCCGAGTTACGCAATGCACGCTTCGAACCGATCGACGCCGCGCAGGTCGAACTGCTGGTCGCTCCCGAACGCGACGAACCCTTCAGGGTCCCCATGCAGCCCTCGGATGCCGGCCCGGGTCGCTATGTCGCGAGCTTCGATGCGCCCGCGACCGGGCTGTATCGCGTTGACATGTCTGCGCGCGCCCCCGATGGCGATCTGCAGTTCGCCACCGCGTACGTGCGTCGCAACGAAGGATTGCTCGAACACTTCGGGCTGCGCCAGGACAAGGCCGTCCTCGCGCGCATCGCCGCGATGACCGGCGGCCGCTACTGGAAACTCGACGAACTGGATCAACTCGCCGCCGCCATTCCCTATTCGCGCGCCGGCATCGTCGAACGGCAGACGCTCGATCTGTGGAACCTGCCGGTCGTGTTCCTCGCGCTGCTCGCGCTGCTCGCGGTGGAATGGCTGTTGCGGTTGAAGTGGGGGAGGCTGTGAGGAAGAAGGGCGACAGGCTACAGGCGACTGGCGACAGGCCGGAGGTCTGCGATACCCCCTCCTTCTCTGGCCTGTCGCCTGTCGCCTGTCGCCTGTCGCCCTCTATTGCCAGCCGCCTGTCGCCCTTCCTCCTGCTGTTTGCCAGCCTGACTCACGCGGCGACTCACTCCCTCATCATCAGCGGCCTCGGCGGCGAGTCCGGCTACGAGAAGCGCTTCGCCGAGCAGGCCGACCGGCTCGCGGGGGCGGCGCGCCAGCTCACTGGAACGGATGCGGATACGACGGTGCTGTCGGGAGCCGGAGCGGATCGCGAATCGGTACGGCGTGCGCTGCGCGAGCTGGCGGCGAAGGCCACGGCCGACGATGCCGTGATCGTCACGCTGATCGGCCACGGCAGCTTCGACGGTGAGCAGTATCGACTCAACCTGCCGGGGCCGGATCTCACTGCATCCGAACTCGCGACCCTGTTCGATGCGATTCCCGCCCGGCATCAGCTCATCGTCAATGCCACGAGCGCCAGCGGCGCGGCCCTGGACGCATGGAAGCGCGACGGACGCATCGTCATCGCGGCGACCAAGAGCGGCGGCGAACGCACCGCGACGCGCTTCGCCGAACACTGGGCGGCCGCGCTGACGACGCTCGATGCCGACGTCAACAAGGACGACATCATCACCGTCACCGAGGCGTACGACTACGCCACGCGCAAGGTCGCCGAATCGTTCAAGTCCGAAGCACTGCTCGCCACCGAGCATTCGAGAATGGTGGGCGCCGAACCGGCGCGCTTCCAGGTCTCGCGCATGGGCACTGCGGCGCGCGTCACGACCGATCCGGCGGTCAACGCGCTGTATGCCGAGCGCGTGCGCATCGAACGCGAACTCGACGGCGTCCGCGAACGCAAGCCATCGCTGCAGGCGGATGCGTACTACGACGAACTCGACGGCGTCCTCGTGAAACTCGCGCTGCTGCAGCGGCAGATCGATGCGGTGCAGCCGGAGGAAGTGCCATGAAGAGGATAATGGCCGCAAAAAGGCGCAAAGATCGCAAGGTCGGAAAAGAAAAAAAATTCTTTCTCTGGCCTTGCGATCTTTGCGCCTTTTTGCGGCCATTCGTCTTCTTCCTTGCTCTCGCCTCCACCACCGTCGCGCAGGCCATCGACTACGACCCGCGCCGCCCCGACGAACTGCGCGCCTGCGACGACAGTTATTACCGCGGGCGCGATGCCGAGGCGCGCGAGTGCTACGTGCGCCTGCTCAACGGCCCCTACAACTCGGTGACGCGCGCCGAAGCCGCCTGGCGCATCGGCGACCTGCAACGGGCCAACCGGTTCTTTCGCGAGGCCGTACGCAGCAATCAGCGCCTGATCCACGCGCGCGTTCGCTGGGCGCGGCTGTATCTCAGCACGCATCAATATGCCGATGCCCAGAAGCTGCTGGGCGAAGCGCTCGAACTGTCGCCCAACGATGTCTACGGCCGGCTGGCGCTCGCGCAGGTGTATGCGGACCGGTTCGACGGCGAAGCGCAACGCCTGATCGAGGCGCTGCTGCAGGAAGACGACGGGTTGTTCGAGGCGCATCTGCTCGCCGCACGCATGGCGCTGGAGGCCGGACGGCTCGACGATGCCGACAGGTCGCTCGATCGCGCGGCCAAGGCCGCAGACTCGAAACTGCCGCTGCTGGAACTGTACTCGGCGCGCGCCACGCTCGATCTCGCACGCGGTCGCGACAGCGCCGCCATGCTCAAGGATCCGTGGGTGATGCGCGCGCTCAACTACAACGCGCACTACGGTGCGGTATTCGAATCGCTGGCCCGATTCGAAGTCATGCGCCGTCGCTATGCCGAGGCCACGCCGTTGCTGCGCAAGGCCATCGAAGTCCAGCCGACGTTGTGGTCGGCGCACGCCGATCTCGGCGCCAACCTGCTGCGGTTCGGCGAGATCGATGCCGCGCGCGTGCATCTGCAGAAGGCGTACGAAGGCGATCCCTACAGCCCGACCACGGTCAACACGCTGCGTCTGCTCGATCGCGTCAATGAAATCGAGGTGACCTCCACGCGCTTCGCCTTGCCGTCCACGGCCACTGCGCCTGCCGCGGAAGTGGAGCTGCGGTTGCGACTGAACACCAGGGAAGCGGCGGCGCTGCAGCCGTATGTCATGGAGATCGCGCGCGACAGCATCGTCGCGTTCTCGCGGCGCTACGGCTACCGGCCGACGCGGCCGCTGACGGTCGAGCTGTATCCGAACCACGATGACTTCGCCGTGCGCGTCGCGGCGCTGCCGGGCATCGGCCTGCTCGGCGTGACGTTCGGCGATCTGGTCGTCATGGACAGTCCGTCGGGTCGCGCCACCGGCGACTTCCACTGGGGCACGACCCTGTGGCACGAGATGGCGCACGTCTTCACGCTGTCGATGACGGACAACCGCATTCCGCGCTGGCTGAGCGAAGGCATTTCCGTGTTCGAGGAATGGCGCACGGGGCCGACGCCCGGCGTCGTCATCACGCCCGACGTGATCGTGGCGATGCGCGAACAACGCCTGCTGCCGATCGCCGATCTCGATGCCGGCTTCATCCGTCCGCAGTATCCGAATCAGGTACAGGTCTCGTACGCACAGGCGGGCCTCGTCTGTCTGTTCATCGAACAGCGCTGGGGATTCGAACAATTGCCGGCGCTGGTGCGGCAGTTCGAGCGCGAGACGACGGCGCGCGAGGCCATCGAAAACACGCTGAAGGTCCCGGCGGAAACGTTCGATCGCGAGTTCCAGGCGTTCCTGCAGCAACGCTATGCCGGCGTGTTGAACCGCTTCGACGAATGGCGGCGTGCTGCGCAGGCGGCCAGCAAGGCCATCGAAGCCGAACGATGGGAAGACGCCATCGGCGCCGCGCGCACTGCCATCGAGATCCATCCCGAAGACGTCGCCGACGACAGCGCGTACCTGCTGCTCGCGCTCGCGAGCGACAAGAGCGGTCGTCGCAATGAAGCGATCGATGCACTGCTGCGCTATCGCCGCCTGGGCGGCTGGGAGCCCGCAGCGTTGCGCCAGCTGGCCGGCTGGCTCGTGCAGGCGAATCGCACTGCCGAGGCGACCGAGGTCCTCGCCGCCGTGAACTACGCCGATCCGCTCGATGCCGTACAGCACCGTCAGCTCGGCGAGCAGTGGCTGGCGGCGGGCCGGCCGGAAGAATCGTTGCGCGAGTTCCAGGTGCTGCTCGCGCTCGACAGTCACGATCCGGCGACGGCGCATTTCGGCATGGCGCGCGCGCTGCGTGCGCAGGGCGATCTCGTCGCCAGCCGCCGTCACCTGCTCGATTCGCTCGAAACCGCCCCCCACTACAAACCCGCGCAGGCCCTGCTGCTGCAGATGATCGAGGAGCGCAAGGAATGAAGACGTCGACACAAGAAGCCTCGGCCGTTGCGTCGCAGGTGCTGCCGGAGGAAGCCGCCGCGCTGGTGGAGAAATTCCACGCGCAGTTCGGCGCGATACGCAACGAAGTCCGCAAGGTGATCGTCGGGCAGGACGATGTCGTCGAGCATCTGCTGCTCACCTTGCTGATCGGCGGTCACTGCCTGATTACGGGCATGCCCGGTACCGCGAAGACACTGCTGGTGCGCACGCTCGCCGACGCGCTCGGGCTCACGTTCAAACGCGTGCAGTTCACGCCCGATCTGATGCCCACCGACATCACCGGCACCGACATCATCGAGGACGACATCACCACCGGCCATCGCCGCTGGACCTTCGTGCCCGGTCCGATTTTCGCCAACGTCCTGCTGGCCGACGAAATCAATCGCACGCCGCCCAAGACGCAGGCCGCGCTGCTCGAAGCGATGCAGGAACATTCCGTCACCGTGCGCGGCACGACGCATTCGCTGCGCCCGCCGTTCTTCGTGCTCGCGACCCAGAATCCCATCGAACTGGAAGGCACGTATCCGTTGCCGGAGGCGCAGCTCGACCGTTTCGTCTTCAACGTGCTGCTCGACTATCTCGACGAGAAGGACGAGGTGGAAGTCGTCCATCGCAACACCACGCGCACGCAGCTGCCGAAGATCGAGGCCTGCACCAGCGCCGAGGAAATCCTGCAATACCAGTGGCTGGTGCGGCAGGTGCCGGTCGCGGAGCAGATCACGCAGCGTGCGGTGCAGATCGTGCGCAACACGCGTCCGGCCGAGGCGGGCGCGCCGGAATCGGTGCGACGTTACGTGCGCTACGGCGCCAGCGTGCGCGCCACGCAGTTCCTGTGCCTCGCGGCCAAGGCGCGCGCGCTGATGCAGAACCGCTATCACGTCACCGAGGAGGACCTGCAGTTGCTGGCCTTGCCGGTGCTGCGGCATCGCGTGCTCACGAACTACCAGGCGGAGTCGGATGGGGTGACGGTGGATGCGGTGCTGAAGGATGTGGTGCGGTGAAGCTCGTGCTATTGCACGCCCCCACCCCAACCCTCCCCCGCTTCGCGGAGGAGGGGGCCGGATCTCTTTCCCTCCCCCGGTCGCCGGGGGAGGGCAGGGAGGGGGCACTCTTGTGAATGCCACTCGTCACCTGCTGTCACCGGAAACCCTCGCCAGTCTCGCCAACCTCGAACTGGTCGCGCGCACGGCGGTGCACGGCTTCCTCACCGGCCTGCATCGTTCGCCGCATTTCGGTTTCAGCCAGGAATTCCGCGAGTACCGCGCCTATGCCGAAGGCGACGATCCGCGCTTCGTCGACTGGAACGTCTATGCGCGCACCGACCGCACCTACATCCGTCGCTACGAGGGCGAGACCAACACGCGCCTCATGATCCTGCTCGACGCCAGCGCCTCGATGGGCTACGCCTCGCGCACCGGCGCCGTCAGCAAGCTGCAGTACGCGAAGTTCGTTGCCGCCGCGCTCGCCTACCTCGCCGCGCGTCAGCACGATCCCGTCGGACTCATCGTCTTCGACGACAAGCTGCGCGAGGTGCGTCCGGCGCGCAGCGGCAACCTGCAGGCAGTGATCCACACGGTGGATCAGGTCACCGCCGGCGGCGGCACCGATCTCGACGCGAGCTTCGCCGGGTTCCGCGAGCATCTGACCCGACGCAGTCTCGTCGCGCTCATCTCCGATCTGTACTGCAAGCCGGAGACGATGACCCGTGTCGTGCAGCCGCTGACCGCGCAAGGTCATGACGTGATGATCTTCCAGGTGCTCGATCCGCAGGAACTGCAGCCGCAGTGGGATGAATCGGTCGTCCTCGAAGACCTGGAAACGCAGACGCACCTCAATGTGTCGCCGGAGTTCCTGCAGCGACGCTATCGGCAGCGGCTGCAAGAACATCTCGACGGCCTGCGTTCCGTCGCCGCCGCGACCGGCGCGCACTACGCGCTGCTGCCGAGCGATCAGCCGCTGAACGACGCGCTGCGGCGATATCTGCTGTTGCGGCAGCGACGGAGTTGAGCAATGCGAAACGTTCACCGAACCCGCGCTCCCTCTGACCCCCTCCTCCGCGCCAGCGGGGAAGGGTTGGGGTGGGGGCCTCTCACTGTAGGGCCGGCTTCAGCCGGCCTGAAAACAGTCAGGCTGAAGCCTGACCTACAGAAACCCCCCATCCTGTCCTTCTCCCGCTGTCGCGGAGGACGGGACGAACCTTTCGGCCTCTCAGCACGATCGGTCCGCTGACCATGTTCCTCGCGCCCACGATCCTCGCCGGACTGCTCGCCATCGGCCTGCCGCTGTGGCTGCACCGCGTGGCGCGCGCGAATCCCACGCGTCATGCCTTCGCCTCGCTAATGCTGCTCGAAGCGAGCGAAACCCAGCGCACCGCCAGACGCACGCTGCGTTACTGGCTGCTGCTGGCGTTGCGCATCCTGCTGCTGATCGCGCTGGTGCTGGCCTTCGCCGGTCCGCTCGTATCGCCGCGCGCGGTGCCCGTCGTCAATCGCGATGCGCGACTGCACGCCATCGTGCTCGATACGTCGCTGTCGATGCAGTACGGCGATCGCTGGCAGCTCGCGCTGGATGAGGCGCGCGCGATCATCGACGCCGCCAGCCCCGGCGATCAGCTGCTGCTGGTCGACGCCTCCGGCCGAAAAATCCAGGTCGTGCACAACACCGTGCCGGCGAACCAGCGCGACACCGTGCGCGCCGCGCTGAGCGAAGTGCAGCCCGGCAACGGACGGCTCGACTATGGCCTGTTGATGTCCACCTCGAGCGCGTGGCTCGGCACCGCGCGATTGCCGGTGGAACTGCACCTGATCTCCGACCTGCAGCAGTCGGCGACGCCGCTGCGCTTCGCCGATCTCGAACCGCCGCCCGGGGCGCGACCGGTCTTTCACGATGTCGGTACCGGTCCGGCCGCGAACACGTTCATCGAAGACGTGCAGCGCGAAGGCGCCAATGAAGTGGCCGTCCAGGTGCGCACGTCGGCAACGACGGCGCTCACGCTCGAGGCGGTGCTGTCGATCGATGGCAACGAAGTGGCGCGCCGACCCTTGCGTATCGGCCCGGCCGCCGGATTGCCGGTATTGCGCGAAGGCGAAGGCAATCCACCTCCCGATCTGCTGGCGCAACCGATACAGCGTGAAGCGGCGCTCGCGCAGGCCCGCGTGCTGCTGCCCCTGCCTGAACTCGGCGTCAGCACGCATCGCATGGAAGTGCGGCTCGAACCCGCCGATGCCCTGCCGCAGGACGATCGGCACTTCGCCATGCTCGAACACGACGCGCCGCGCGTGCTCGTCGTCTCGCGCACGCAGGAAGCGGACGATGCCGTGTACGCGGCCGCTGCCATCGGTTCGCTCTCCACGCCGCGGCTGCGCACCGAACAGCGCGCCGCCCGCGAGATCGACAATCGCAATCTGCAGTCCTACGCCGCGGTCGTCGTGACCGACATGGCGGCGCTGAGCAGCGCGACCGGCGCGCGCCTCGATGACTACGTGCGCGCCGGCGGTGCGGGACTCGTCCTGCTCGGGCCGGGCATGAGCGAACAGCGCAGCGGCCTGCTGGCGGGATTCTCGCTGCGCGATGTGGTCACAAAGCCGACCCGCGTGGCGCGCGTCGACACGAGTCACCCGGCGCTGCGCGACGCGAACGGCTGGCAGGACGTGCATTTCCTGCGTCATCTCCAGGTGATGCCAGGCGAGCACGACACGGTGCTGATCGCCTTGCAGGATGGCGATCCCCTGCTGATCGAGCGCCGACTCGGCGCCGGCCGGCTGCTGGTGTTGACGACACCGCTGGCGCGCGACTGGAACGATTTCGCCACGCATCCGCTGTTCGTGAATTTCATGGCGCAGGCCACCCACTGGCTTACGGGCGCGGGTGCAGCAACGGCCAGCGCGCGCGTCGGTGCGGTGGTGATGACCGGATTGACCGCCGCGCAGGGCGGGCAGATATTCGATCCGCAGGGTCGGCGCGTGCTGAGTCTCGACGAAACGGCCGGCGCCGACCGTCTGATCCCGGAGCAGACCGGCTTCTACGAAATCCGTACTGGCGCAGGCGCCAGGTGGCTCGCCGTGAACAGCGACATCCGCGAATCGAATCTGGCTCCCCTGCCGGAACGCAGCCGGCAGCGCTGGCTGCAGATGCAGCGTCCGGCGGAGCCGCTGCGCATGGCGGGGACGACTGCGGCCGAGACGCCGCCGGCCCGCGTCTCTCTCGGCTACTGGCTGCTGATGCTGGCGATGGCGCTCGCGGCGGCGCAGATCCTGGCGGCAAATCATTTCCTCATCGTGCGCCGCGAGGTGCCGCGATGAGCGCCCGCGTCCGGCTGGAACAGTACCTCGGCGAGCTGCGCCGTCGCATTCGCACGCTTATATATGTGCGCGCCGCGGCGGTCGCGGCCGGCAGCGCGTTCCTGCTGGTGCTCGCACTCGTCTGGTGGCTGCAGCGCGACGGCTTCGGCGCCGATCTCGTCGCCGGTGGACGCATCGCGCTGATCGTCATCGTTGCGAGCCTCGCACTGCTGCTCACGCTGCTGCCGCTGCGGCGTTTGCGTCGCGACGATGGCGCGCACGAGTTCGAGCGTCGCCTGCCGGCACAGGGCGGACGCCTCCAGACTTATCTCGATGCGCAGCGCCGCGAAACGCAGGAAGGTCCCTCGCCGCTGACCGAACTGCTCGCCGCCGATGCATTGAAGGCAGAACGCGCGACACCCGCGCGCGCGGCGATTTCCGATACGCGGCTGTGGACGCACGCCGGCATCGTGGCCGCCGTTCTCATGGGACTCGCCTGCCTGCTGCTGATCGGGCCATCGTACTGGGGTTACGGCAGTCGTCATCTGCTGCTCGGCAGCGCCGTGCCGCGCGAGGCCGTGCCCCTCCGGCGCATCGCGGTGGCGCCGGGCGACGTCACCGTCCGTCGCAACAGCGATCTGACCATCCGCGCCGCGGTCGAAGGCTTCGATCCGGAGCACGCGCAGGTCATGGTGCGTTTCGACGACCAGCCGACCTGGGAACGCGCGCCGATGCAGGCCGTGCAGGACGGCGATGCCGTGCGCTGGGAGTTCAAGCTGTTCGCGCTGCGCGCGCCCTTGCATTACTACGTGACGGCGCAGGATCGGCGCGGCGAGGAACGAAGCCACGAGCACAGCGTCGGCGTGGTCGATCTGCCGAAGATCGAGCGCGTGCGGCTCACCTACCGCTATCCGCGCTGGACGGATCTGGCGCCCCGTACCGAAGACGTCTCGCGCGACATCCGCGCAGTGGCCGATACGCAAGTCGACATCGAAGTGTTCGCGAGCGCGCCGCTCGAGTCGCCGGTGTTGGTCATCGACGGCAGGACTGCGGATATGAAATCCACGGCACGCGGCAGCACGGGCACGCTCGAAGTGACGCAGCCCGGCAGTTATCACATCGGCGCGCGGGTCATGGACGAACTCGTCACGCTGACCGACGACTACCGCATCGAGATCATCGAAGACCAGAAGCCGACCATCGAGATCCGCAAGCCCGGGCGCGACTGGCGCGCGACCAGCATCGAGGAAGTGCCGGTCGCCGTGCAGGCGCAGGACGATTTCCGGCTGCAGCAGGTCGAGCTGCGTTACTCGGTGAACGGCGGCGAGGAAAGGACACGACGCATTGCGTCGGGTCAGAAACAGGCCGATGTCGAATCGCTGCTGCGCATGGAAGAACTCGGCCAGGAACAGCGGCGCGAGTCCGGTGATGAGCTGTTGTCGCCCGGCGATCTGGTGTCGTACTACGCGGTGGCGAAGGATCGCAGCCAGAGCGTCGAAACCGATCTGTTCGTGGTCCAGGTGCAGCCGTTCGAGCGTCGCTTCAGCGAAGGCCAGGGCGGCGGCGGTGGCGGAGGCGGCGACGCGAACGAGCAGGGCGCGATTTCCGAACGCCAGCGCGAGATCCTGCTGGCGACGTGGAACACGCAGCGCTCGATGCGTACGAACGCGCGCTCGCGTTCGCAACTCGAAGACAGCGCGAAGATGCTGTCGGAACTCCAGGTCACGCTTGCGACACAGGCGCGCACGCTGGCAGAACGCACGCGTGCCCGCGGCGGCGTGGACCAGGACGAACGCATCGCGAGATTCGTCGAAAGCCTGGATCGCGCCGCGGCCGTCATGGACCCGGCGGCGAAGCATCTCAGCGACTTCAAGCTCGACGACGCCATTCCGCTCGAACAGCAGGCGCTGCAGCAACTGCTGCGCGCGGAGTCCGCCTTCCGCGACGTGCAGGTCGCGATGCAGCGCGACCAGGCGCGCGGCGGTGGCCAGCAGGCGGCACGCAATTTCACGGAAATGTTCGAGCTGGAAATGGACGTCGACAAGAATCACTACGAGACGGAGTCGTCGCTTTCCCAGCGCAATGAGAGCGACGAACTGGACGAGGCGATCCGCAAGCTCAAGGAACTCGCCGAACGCCAGGAACGGCTGGCGCAACAGAATCGCCAGAACCAGTCGATGCGCGAGCAGCGCTGGCAGCAGGAACAGTTGCGGCGCGAGGCAGAAGATCTGCGCCGGCGCCTGGCTGAATTACAGCGTTCGCAGCAATCGCAGCAGGAACAGTCGCAGAACGGCGAGGCCGGCGAGCGCAGCGAACAGGGCAGCCGCTCGGCGATGGAGTCGATGCGCCAGGCGCTCGAAGACATGCAGGCCGCGAACAGCACTGCGGGCGACGATCGAGAATCGGCCGGTCGCTCGGCCGCCGAGGCCGGACGCAATCTGCGCCGCGCGCTGGAGCGCATGCAGCAGCCGCGCGGCGAGAGTCTTGCGGAGGAGCTGAACCAGCTCGCCGAGCGCGCCGAAAAACTCGTGAACGAACAGCGCGAAGTCGAAGCCGATCTGTATGACGCGCTCGGCGATGCGATGGCCTCTTCGCAGCAGCGCGGGCAGCTCGCGCCGGAACGCTCGCGCAAGCTGGTGGAGAGCAAGCAGCGCATGGCCGACGCAGTCGGCGGCATCCAGCAGGACATGCGCGCGGCGATGAACGATCACGGCAGCCGCAATCCCGACGCCGCGCGCCGTCTCGGCGAGGCGCTGGGCGAACTCGAAGCCGCGAATCTCAAGCATCGACTGGAGCGCAGCGCCATGGAAGTGCGCTACGGCCGCGCCCGCGACGCCGCGCCGCGCGAAGGACTCATCGCCGATGCGCTCGATGTGCTGGAGAGCAACTTGCGCGTCGTCGCGCAGATCGCCGCCAGCGAGCGCGAAACCTCGCAGGAAGGCGCCGATCCGCAGCGCCTGCTGGCCGAACTCGGCGAACTGCGGCGCGCGTTGCGCGAAGCGGGCGGCGCGGGCGAGTCGCCGCGAGGACAATCGTCGCAGAGCGGTGAAGCACAGAATGGTGAAGCGCAGAGCGGCGAAGGCGGTCCGTCGCCGCGGACGAGCGGTCTGACGGCCTGGAATCCGGGTGCGACCTCGGCGCCGCTCGAAGACGGTTCCGGCCAGTTCCGGTCGCGTGAAGCCGCAGAGATCGCCCAGCGCATCGAGGACATGGCGACACGCGCACAGGGATTGAACCTGTCGGCGGCAGACATCCAGGCATTGCGCCGCATGGCGCGCGAAGCCCGCGGACTCAACGGCCGCGCACTCGCCGATCGGCTCGCCGCGGTGACGCAGCTCGTCGATCGCCTCGAACTCGCCACGCTCGCGTCGCTGGAAAAATCCCGCAGTGCGCCGTCGGCGCATACCTCGGCAGCGATTCCCGATTCGCCCGAGTATCGCGAGGCAGTTGCCGAGTACTACCGCAGGCTCGGCGGCGCCTGCACCAACAGCGAGGGTGCGCGCGGATGTTGAAAGGCCGTCCCATCGCCAGTCTCGCGGTGCTGTTCGTCGCAGCGCTCGCCGCCGCCGACACCGACCTGCCCGGCGACGGCGGCCGTTCCGGCGAGTCGCCGGATCTGTCGAAGCTCAACTTCGTGCGCGCGATCTACAACAGCGAAGGCGGCATGGGCGAGGCGTACTACGTCTACGACGGCCGCTTCTGGGCGCGCTGGGAAACGGACTTTCCCGAAGGCGACGACAATTTCAGCCGCCGCCTCGCCACGCTCACGCGCATCGACGTCAATCCGAAAGCCGCCAGCCGCCTGCTGACCGCGCCCGATCTCGGCGACTTCCCGCTGCTGTACATGTCCGACCCCGGCTACATGGTGCTGTCGCGCGAGGAGATCGCCGCCTTCGCACGCTATCTCGCCAACGGCGGCTTCGTCTGGGTCGATGATTTCTGGGGCGATGCCGAATGGCAGCAGTTCGCGAACGTCATGCGCGAAGTGCTGCCCGGCCGCGAATGGCGCGTGCTCACGCCGGAGCATCCCATCTTCCACACCGTGTTCGATCTCAAGGAAATGCCGCAGATCCCCGCGCTGCCGTTCGCCAGTCCCGGCGGCGACACTGCCGAACCTGCGGGCGCCCACAAGTATCCCGCCGGTTCACTGCGCGAACCGCAGATGCGCGCCTGGCTCGACGACGATGGCCGCGTCATGGTCGTCGCCACCCACAACACCGATATCGGCGACGGCTGGGAACGCGAAGCCTACGGCGAGTGGTATTTCGAAACGTTCTCCACGCGCTCGTACATGATGGGAGTGAATGTAGTCACCTACGCGATGACGCACTGAGGAGGAATACACGGGTTTTCCCGCGCTGCTCACTCGTCATCAGGCAACCTGTCCGGACGCTGCAGCGTCTTCTTTTCCGCCGACGCGAGGCGGCGCTCCACCTTTTTCACATCCTCGGCTGGTGGCAGGCTTTCGGGGCGAATGCCGCGACTGAGCAGGGTCTGGCGCACGGCCTCGTTGTTGGTGACGTGCTCGCGGGAGATGGCGGGCTCGTTGCTCATCTGATGAACGCGGGTATTGTGGATCGTGATCTCGGTGGCGAAGTCCTTGGCCTTGAGGACGATGGTGGGGGCGAAGTCGGCCAGGGGACGGTTGTCCGGCACCTGCCACTGGGCTTTCATGGCCTGAGTGCTTTTGTTGAACAAGGCATGATCGCCCTTGCTGCGGATCACTGCGAAATCCCGATTGCCGCCGGTCTGTTCAAAAATGACCTGGGAAAGTTCCTTCTCGGTGTCCGACAGCTTGCGTCGTGCCTGCACCCGCTCCGTTTCCAGCAGGCGCTGTTCGATCAGCTCGGCCTTGCGCGTCTGCAAGGCAAAGTAGGTCTGCGCGAAGGCGATTTCCGGCTTTCTCGGATCGCCATTCTGGGCAATGAGATAGCAGGCGTAGCGGGTGAGCATCACGTCCTCGATTTCCCGCTGGCCGCCTTTGCCCAGATCGATCATTTTCCCGACGTCGGCAAAATGATCGGCAATGGCGTGACCGGACACCTCGCAGGCCGTCCTGGCCTTAGAAATCACGCTCTGGAAATTGTCCCATTTGCCATAGCCCAGCAGATGCTGCAGGTCGCGGGCCAGCCAGTATTCGATGCCGTTTTCCGTGCGTTGTGCATGGCCCTCGAAGGTGGCGGTCAGGGCATGAACTTGTTGTGCTTCCATGATCGTTGTCTCCTTACTGTTCGTACGCATTCAACCCGGCGATCTCACTCGTCTGGCGGCTTGTCCTTTCGCGCGCCGATCGTACCTTGTCCTGCGCAGCTGTGGCACGCGCCGGACTGAGATCAACGTATCGCATGTCGGCGAGCTATCGCTCAGCCGATCAGTCGCCGTGCCAGCAGGCTCTGCATGTCACGCCGGCCATCGGCGATCACGTAGATGACGACGCGCTTGTCGAGCACGCGATACCTGATGCGATAGGGTTTGAAGAAGACCTGACGATACTCGTCGATGCCCAGTGCACGCAGTTCCTTGGGCGCCGAGCCGCGTTCCGGTGTCGATGCCAGGTTTTCCGCCAGTTCCAGCAACCGATCGAGGACGTGGTCGGCGTTCGTTGGGGGCTTCGCCGTTCTGGGTGATGACGAGCGGTCTGCGTTGCTCGGCGAGCTCCTCCAGCACATCGGCGGCGTTGGCCTTCAGATAACTGATGGGCTTGATCTGGGTGGAATAGCGCATGCCGTGACTCCCGCGAATGCGGACTGAATATGGTCCGTAAAAGGTTCTGCGGCAAACGGCCGGCGGATTCCGGTCTGCGCCTCAGTTCAGATACCTGATCTCCACCTTGTCGATCGTGCCGTTGAACCGGAAGGGCGCGCGATCGAAATACGCCTGCGACACCGGCGAGTAATTGTCGACACCCACGTCGAAGGCATCGTTCGCAGTGAATGCCAGCGCGGCCGTGCGCGGCACGCGGGTCTTCGCCACTTCCTTGCCGTCGATACGGATGACGACGTCGGCGGCGCCGCGCGGCGCGGCGATGCGCGTTTCCACTTCGATCTTCACTTTTCCGGTCGGCAGCGGGGCCTGCGGTTCGAGGCGGGTGCGTTCGATCTCGAACAGGTTGTATTCGTACCCGAGCCGGCCCTTGTCGACCCACAGCGAGACGCCGCCGGAGAACGCGCCGAGCGCGTACAGCACGCCGGCGGAATCGGCGGCGAGATCGACATTCACGGTGACCAGGTTGCTGCGCGCGCCGAGCTTCGGTCCGGCGAATTCGGGCACGCCGGTCACGTCCTGCGTGTAGTGGAATTCGGTCGCGGGGTTCTGCGGCGCCGATTGCGGGCTCCAGATGACGGACCACAGGCCGCCGCCGATCGGATAGGCGAGATTGTTCTTCGCTTCGCGATCGAACAGCTGCTTCAGCTCGGCGAGCTTCTGCGGATGCTTCGCCGCGAGATCGGTCGACTGCGAGAAGTCCTCGTTCAAGTTGTAGAGCGACCATGGGTCGTTGGAGGGATCCCAGGTCTGGATACCGGCCGGCAATCCCGCGACCCACGGCGTGCGCGGTCCCCACGCCGCGGCGTACCAGCCATCGGGCGAATAGATGCCGCGATCCGCCATGCACTCGAAGTATTGCGCCTGCTTCTGTCCCGGCGCCTGCGCGCTGGCGAAGGTGTATTTCATGCTGACGCCATCCATGGGCTGCTGCGTCACGCCGTCCACCGTTTGCGGCGTGCGGATGCCGACCACGTCGTAGATCGTCGGCACGACGTCATTGACGTGATGGAATTGCGAGCGGGGCGTCTTGTCCGCTGCGATCTTGCCGGGCCACGAGATGGCAAGCGGCGTGCGCGTGCCGCCGAAGTGGCTCGCCGTGAGCTTGGTTCCCTGATACGGCGTCGAGCCGGCCCACGCCCAGCCGGCGTGATACATGTTGTCCGTCTTGTTGCTGCCCAGCGCATCGAGTCCGCCGAGCCCTTCGAGCGCGCGCAGGTGATCCCGGATCTGCGTGGGAATGCCGTTCTGCGCCAGCAGTTCGCTGATGCTGCCGTTCTGGCCTTCGGCGCTCGAACCGTTGTCGCCCCAGACGTAGAGCACCAGCGTCCGGTCGCGAATGCCGAGCCGTTCCAGTTCGTCGATCAGCCGGCCGGCCTGCGTATCCGCGTGCTCGGTAAAGCCGGCGAAGACTTCCATCAAGCGGCGCTGGAACGGTTTCTCATCCTCGGGAATATCGGCCCAGGCGGCCAGTGTCGCGGGCCGCGCCGTGAGTCGGGTATCGGCCGGAATCCAGCCCAGCTTCTTCTGGCGCGCAAAGACTTCCTCGCGCATCGCATCCCATCCCTGGTCGAACCTGCCTTTGTACTTGTCGGCCCACTCCTTGAAGATGTGATGCGGTCCGTGCGACGCGCCGGTCGCCCAGTACATGAAGAACGGCTGCTCCGGCGCGATCGCGTTCTGCCGGCGCAGCCAGCTCACCGCGTCATCGGTCATGTCGTTGGTGAAGTGATAGTTCTGTTTCTCCGGCGTCTCGACGCGCGTCGTGTTGCGTACCAGCGCCGGTTCCCACTGCGACGATTCGCCGGCGAGAAAGCCGTAGAAATAGTCGAAACCGACCAGCCGTCCGGCGGGCCATCGATCGTATGGTCCCTGCGCGGTCGTCTGTTCCGCGGGGGTGTTGTGCCACTTGCCGAAGGCAGCGGTGTTGTAGCCGTAGTAGCCGAGCACTTTGGCGACGGACGCTGTCGTGGCGGGCCAGTGCCCCGTGTAGCCGTCCCAGTTGTTGGCGAGTTCGGCGATCTGGCCGAAGCCAACGCGATGATGATTGCGGCCCGTGAGCAGCGCCGCGCGCGAGGGCGAACACATCGCCGCATTGTGGAAGCGGTTGTAGACGATGCCGCTGTTCGCGATCCGCGTCAGCGTCGGCGTGTGGATCGGACCGCCGAAGGTATCGGGCAACGCCGGCCCGACGTCGTCGAGCATGATGATGAGGACGTTGGGTGCGCCGGCGGGCAGGTGACCGGTGTGCTTCGCGGTCTTGTAGACCGATTGCGCGATCGTCGGGCCCGCCGTGCTGGCCGATGCAGGCGCAGGAAACGGCAGGTCCTGCTGGGCCAGTGCGACTGCCGGCAGCAGCAGGACCAGAATGCATACGGCAGATCGAAGGCGACTCGACATGGTGCGTCTCCCGTGTTCCCGTGCAGGACCGCGTAACGCGGCCAGTGTTCGTTGACATTTCATCCGGCAACCGAGAGTTGACTGCCGGCCCGCTGTTCGAATTGATGTCGGATCGCGCGTGGCGCTGCGATCCGCGGCGGAGTATCGGCGCCGGCACCTGGAACGACGATGCGTAGAACGCGCAGCCGTGTGCGTATCTCTTCCGCGAACAGCCGCCCAGGGTGATGACGCGCACCGGCGCTTCTCTTACTCTGGCCAGCAGACCAGAGACCAGCAGGCCAGCCGCCCTCCCATGTCCATCGTCAATCTGCGCAAATACAAACAGAAGCGTGCCGAAGGCAGGACGCTGTGCACGTCCGGTTTCCACAAATGGGAGACGCTCGGCGAACGGCGGTTCGATGTGAAGCAGGGCAGGCTGGTGAGCGCGGAGCGCTGCCGGCGCTGCGGCGTGGAGCGGGCGAAGCTGACGTAGCTGCTGCTTGCTGTGGGGCCGGCTTCAGCCGGCCTGAAAACAGTCAGGCTGAAGCCTGACCTGCAGAAGAACTGCACCTCCCAGGCTTACGCCGTTGTCAGCACACCGTCAGTCTGGAGCGCAGGGTGGCCGCGTCCGGCAGTACGACGTAGAGTCACGCCGGGCGAACCGTCGTCCGGCCGAATGAAGCGATGCAATGAAGGTGCTGATTGTCGAAGATGAGCCGAAGACGGCGGATTATCTGCAACGCGGACTGACGGAGCAGGGCTACACCGTCGATGTCGCGCGCGACGGGCTGGACGGCCAGCACAGGGCGCTCGAGTACGACTACGACGTGATCGTGCTCGACGTGATGCTGCCGAAGGCCGACGGCTTCGCCACGCTGAGCGCCGTGCGCACGCGCAAGCAGACGCCGATCATCATGCTGACGGCGCGCGACGGCGTCGACGATCGCGTGCGCGGCCTGCGCGAAGGCGCGGACGACTACCTCGTCAAGCCGTTCTCGTTTCTCGAACTCGTGGCGCGACTGCATGCGCTCACGCGCCGCAATCGCGGCCAGGACGCCACGCAGCTCTACGTCGGCGATCTGCACATCGATCTGATGGCGCGCAAGGCCTGGCGCGACAACCGGCGGCTCGATCTCACCGCCAAGGAATTCGCGCTGCTCGCGGCGCTGGCGCGGCGGCACGGCGAAATCCTCTCGAAGACGACCATCGCCGAACTGGTCTGGGGCGTCGACTTCGACAGCGACGCCAACGTGGTCGAAGTGGCGATCAAGCGGCTGCGCGCCAAGATCGACGGGCCGTTCGCCACGCCGCTGCTGCACACGATCCGCGGCATGGGCTATGTGCTCGAAGTACGCGAGTCGAGCGGGCGGGCATGACGCTCTCCATCAGCCGTCGCCTGGCCGTGATGTTCGCGATCTCCAGCTTCGTGCTGCTCGCGCTCATCAGCGTCGCGCTGCACGAACTGCTGGAACGCGATCTGCTGCGGCATCAGCGCGCCGAACTGAACACGCGCCTGGAAGTGAACCGTCCGCTGATCGTCAAGACCGTGCGGGCCGAAGACTGGACGCACGTGCGCAACAAGTTCGAGGCCATGACGCCGGCCGACGGACGCATCGAGTACCGCATCCTCAGCGACGATCCGCGCTTCACGTATGGCGATCCGCTGCCCGCCGGCTTCGTCGCCGCCGAAGGCTTCGGCGTACTGGCCGAAGGCGATCGCGAGCCGCCGCGCAAGACGCTGGTCCGCACCGTGCCGGGCAATGGCGAGCGTCCCGACGTGCGGGTCATGGTCGCGGCCGATTCCACGCCTTTCATCGAGACGCTGCAGGTGTTCACGCTCTGGCTGGTGGCGCTGGTGGGCGGCGGTACGATCATCGCGGCGCTGCTCGGCTACTACATCGCACGGCTCGGCCTGCGGCCGATGCAGCGGCTGTCGCTCGAAGCGCAGTCGCTGATGCCGGAACGGCTGTCGACGCGCCTGCAGCCGGCGCACCTGCCGGAAGAACTGGCCGAGTTCACCGATTCCTTCAACGGCGCACTGGACCGGCTCGAACGCGCCTATCAGCAGCTCGAAGCCTTCAATGCCGACGTGGCGCACGAACTGCGCACGCCCCTGACCAATCTCATCGGCCAGACGCAGGTGACGCTGTCGCGCGAGCGTGGCGTCGATGAACTCAAGGACATCCTGTATTCCAATCTGGAAGAACTGGAGCGGCTGCGCGCCATCGTCAACGACATGCTGTTCCTGGCGCGCGCCGATCGCGGCGAACTCGCGCGGCACCGCGTCGAAGTCTCGGTGGCGAAGGAAGTCGAACGCACGGTCGAGTTCATGGAGTTCCTGCTCGAAGACGCCGACATGAGCGTGCAGGTGGAAGGCGACGCGCGCGCCTGCATCGAACCGTCGCTGCTCGGACGCGCCATGACGAACCTCCTGCAGAACGCGATCGAACACGCCGAGCGCGGCGCGCAGATCACCGTGCAGGTGGAATCGCGCGCCGATCACGCGCGCATCGCCGTTCGCAATCCCGGCAGCATTCCGCAGGAAGCCCTGCCGCGACTGTTCGATCGCTTCTATCGCGGCGACCGCGCCCGCAGCGGCGGCGGCGAGAATCACGGCCTCGGCCTCGCCATCGTCAAGGCGGTCGCCGCGATGCACGGCGGTGCGGTGTTCGCGGCCAGCGACAACGGCATGACCACGATCGGTTTCACCGTCCAGGGTCCCTGATTCTTCCTGATCCTGTGAACTGCATCGCGCTTCGTTCCGCGGCGCCCGGTGTGGGCGGCGGCGTTGTGTATTACATTGCCGCGATGACTGACGTCAGGAGGACGGCATGATCGCTGGCAGAGATTTCTTCGTGAAATTCCCGATTCCGGTTGGCGCGTTGTGCGCAGGCGCCCTGCTGCTCGCCGGTTGCGGCGGGCAGAGCAGCTCGCAGAAAGGCGCGAGCAGCAATGGACAGAACGGCAGCACGGTGTCGTACTCCGCCGGCGTCTATCCGACCTACAAGGGACTGGCGAATCTCTGCGCCGCGCCGCGTTCGGGCAGCAGCCCCGTCACCGGCCAGGCCTATCCCGACAAGCCGGGCTCGATCGCCGCCGAGAACAACTGGCTGCGCTCGTGGAGCAACGACACGTATCTCTGGTATCGCGAATTGCCGGATCTCGATCCGCGTGCGTACAACGACACCGAACAGTTCTTCGATCTGCTGAGGACTTCGCAGGTCACGGCGAGCGGCACGCCGAAAGACAAGTTTCACTTCACCTATCCCACGGAGGTCTGGGAGTCGCTGTCGCAGTCCGGCGTGTCGGCGGGTTATGGCGCGCAGTGGTTCCTCGTCGCGGACCGGCCGCCTCGCGAAATCCGCGTCGCCTACGTCGAGCCCGGCTCGCCGGCCGCTGCACAAGGCGTGCAGCGCGGCGACACCGTGTTGCGGATCGATGGCGCAGATGCGGTGTCCGGCAACGACGTCGACACCCTGAACGACGGACTGTTTCCGGAGAACATCGGTGAAGCGCATCAGTTCGTGATGCGGTCGGCCGCTGGTGTGCAGCGCACCGTATCGATGACTTCCGCGAGCATCACCTCGGTCCCGGTGCAGAACGTCAAGGTGATCAACCCGACCACCGACCGCATCGGCTACCTGCTGTTCAACGACCACATCGCCACGGCGGAAGCGCAGCTCATCAGCGCAGTCAACACGCTGAACGTCACGGGCATTTCCGAACTGGTGCTGGACATCCGTTACAACGGCGGCGGCTATCTCTACATCGCAAGCGAGCTGGCTTACATGATCGCCGGCCCGAGCCGCACCAATGGCAAGACATTCGAACGCCTGACCTTCAACGACAAGTATCCGAACACCGACCCGGTCACGGGTGAATCGCTGGCGCCCATGCCTTTCTTCGACGACTCCGATGCCGGTGCCGCGCTGCCGACACTGAATCTCGGTCGCGTCTATGTACTGACGGGTTCCGGCACCTGCTCGGCGAGCGAGTCGATCATCAACGGCCTGCGCGGTGTGGGTGTCGAGGTCATCCAGATCGGCGGCACGACGTGCGGCAAGCCGTACGGTTTCTACGCGACACCCAACTGCGGCACGACGTACTTCACCATCCAGTTCAAAGGCGTGAATGCCATGGGCTTCGGCGACTACACCGATGGCTTCTCGCCGGAGAACGTCGTTGGCAGCGCCGGCACCGAAATTCCCGGCTGCGCGGTGCTGGACGATTTCACTCATGCACTCGGCGACGTCGGCGAAGCGCGCCTCGCTGCAGCATTGCAACACATCGGGACCGGCAGCTGCCCGACACCGCCATCCGGTCCGGTGGTGCTCGGCAAGACGCAGTTCGGCGCAACGCCAAGCGAAGGCTACCTGCCTCGTTCGCCGCTGCGCGAGAACCGCATCCTGCGGCACTGAGAAGGGTCTCCTTCTTCCTCTTCCTCTTACTGTGGGGCCGGCTTCAGCCGGCCTGAGCTGTAGCGGCCGGCTGAAGCCGGCCCCACAGGCGGAGCACTGCTTCCTACTGGCAAAGCTCTCCGCCGCCCGCACTCTCGCGGGCGCCGAAACTCCACAGCGTTTCCACGTCGAGCTGCAGCGCACCGGAGGTCGTGTCGACGGTGTGACGCCACGCGACTACGTCGATGCGGTCGCAGCCGGCAGAGATTCCGCCACGTTCCAGATTCGCCATGACCAGCGTGTGCGTCAGCGTCGCGGCCGCGGTCGTGCCGCTGCTCTTGAGCACGACGTGGCCGAAGTTGTTGTAGCCCGTGAACTGCCACAGGTACTCGGACAGCGTGCGCAGCTCTTCCGCGACCAGCGGGCGCAGATTCAGTTGACCGGCCGAGCCTTCGGGAGCGCGCAGGTCCGCGGTCGCGCGGTTCAGATACGCACACTTGAATACGCGCTCGCGCAGATGGAAATCCGGATCGCCGGAACGGCTGCGCGCGAATTCGAAGTAGCGCGCGTCGTCGTCGGTCGCGACGAGGTCGGCATACTGCGCAGCCTGCTGCGCGCTGGTTTCGGACCAGTCGAGTGCGATGCTCCAGTCGTCCGTGCACAGCTCGTGCTGCGGCAGCGGCGCGGACAGCGACGGATCGATGTCCGTGTTCTTCAGATGCACCGTCGATACGTGGTCCTGACCCGACGGCCGGGTTTCCTGATAGAAGCCGGCCGGCGTACGCGGCGTGCCCGCGTACAGAAGCTGCGCGATCTGCAGATCCGACTGTGAGACGGCACGCGGTGGCGCCACCTGCGCGGGACTCGCGGGCGCGTCGCTGCTGCCGCCACCACCGCCGCAACTGCTGAGCAGCAAGGTGGCGACGAGCGTGCCTGCGGGCAGTCGTAGCAGTCGCGGCGACACGGACACGTACGTTCCTCGGGATGAATGACGCGGCGATGCGTGTTGCGTCGCCTGAGTCAGATATCGTCCGGAGGACGGAGGGCTTGAGGGATGATGCCTCTTCCTGTGGGGCCGGCTTTAGCCGGCCTCTCAAGAGTCAGGCTGAAGCCTGACCTACAGAAGAGGGCAGGTCCTTTACGTAACGTCCGTCGTTTTGTTGACGCCCAGGAATTCCGGCGTGAGCACCGGATCGAGAATCCGGCGCCGGCTGTCGAGCGAGAGTTCGTCCCAGCGCACCTTGTGCACGGCCTGGCGGCGCAGTTCGCTTTCCAGCACGCGACGTTCGCCGGACTGATCCGCCTTCGGTGCCCGATCCGGCAATCGCCGCGTATCGCCCTGACGCAGCAGTTCATCCACCGCCGCGAGCACGGTGTTGTTCTGGGTCAGCGCGCCATGATTCTCGGCAACGAACCACGTTCGCGCGCCGCGCCATCGCGCGAGCGGCAGCGGCACGGTGCCATCGCCATCGCGCCGCACCGTGAATGCGAATTCCTCGTCGTGCACGTCCGCGGCCACCACGGTTTCCTGGCTCGTGCCGGCGATCAGCAGGCAGCGTTCGTCGGCGTCGGCGAGATGCGAGCGCGACTGACGCGAGCGCGCGAGCAGCGAGGGTTGCGGCACGAGTGCATCGCGCGGCCAGGAGGCAGGATCGAACAGCGGCTCGGGCAACAGTTCATACAGTCCCGGCAGCGTCCGGAACACATCGCGCGCCAGTTCTTCGGCAGTGTGATGCTGATCGAGTGCGGCGATCTTGCGCACGGTGGGATAGACGGCGCGCAACGCGAGCAACGGCGCGTAGGAGCCGTGATTCGGCGCGCCGAGCTGCACCAGCCGTTCGATCCGGTCGTGCGAGTCCTGCGCCATCGCGGCGCGCGCCACGAGTCCGCCCATGCTGTGCGCGACCACGAGTACCTTGCGATCGGCGCACTGTTCGACGGCCTGCAGGAATTCGCGGCCGAGTTCGACGAGATCGCGCCGCCAGTCGAAGGGATGAAACACCGGCCGGAAGCCCGCGATCTCCAGCGACAGTTTCAGCTTGAGATAGCCGGGCAGCATGATGCCGACGGCGCGCAGCGACGGCGATCCGGGCAGCGCGAGACTCGACAGCGAGCCCGCGCCGACCGCGCCGGGATGCAGCCACACCAGGCCCACGGGCGTGGTGCCGACGTCGGCGAGCCGCGAGCCCATGATGCCGGGCAGAATGAAGACGCGCTGGCCGCGTTCGTCGCGGCGGATGGCGGCGAGCCGCGCCAGATGACTCAGCTCGCGATAGGCGACATCGCCGAAGTAGGCGCCGAGCAACACCGCGTGCGCGCCGGTGCGCAGCAGGGCAACGATCTGTTCGTCGTGCAGGTCGCTGATGTCGGGCGAGGGCGCGGTCATTGCGGCGCGTTCACCCGCGCGCTCACCGCAATTTTTCCGGCGTGCTCGAACTCGAAGGTCACCGGGATTTCGCCGCCTGCGGCAATCGGCTCATGCAAGCCCATGACCATGAGGTGCATGCCGCCCGGCGCGAGCTGCACGGGCGTACCGGCCTTCAGTTCCAGCCGCGTGACCGGACGCATCTTCATCATGCCGTTCTCTTCGCTCGTTGCATGCAGTTCGACCCTGTCCGCTGCCGGCGTCCTGATTCGAATCAATACATCATCGCGATCGGCGATCAGCTCGCCGTAGATCGCCACGACGGCGGCGCCCGGCGGTGCCGCGGGCGACCATGCATCGCGAACCGTCACTGACGGCCCCTGTGCCTGGCCGCAGCCATGCAGCGCGATCAGCGCAAGCGCTGCCATCAGCAACGATCGGCGAGGCTTCATGGTTTCATCCTTTCAGGGTCGTGCGGATGACTTCGCACACGGCATCGATCGCTTCGGATCGCGCGCTGCTCTTGCGCCATACGGCGCCGACCGTCCGCGTCGGCACCGGCCGCGCGAAGCTCTTCACCGTCAATCCGTGACCCGAACCAAACGGCCCTTGCGTTGCCAGCTCCGGCAGCAGCGTGATGCCGAGCCCTGCGGCCACCATCTGGCGCAATGTTTCCAGGCTGGTGGCGCGATAGTCGTCGTTCTCCTTCACGTCGATGTGGCTGCAGACGTCGAGCGCCTGATCGCGCAGGCAATGCCCGTCTTCGAGCAGCAGCAGGTTCTCGCCGGTGAGGTCGTCCAGTTTCACGTTCGGCTTCTTCGCCAGCGGATGCTGGTTCGGCACGGCGACGGTGAACGGCTCTTCATAGAGATCGCGCGTTTCGAGCCCGTCGTGGGGCACGGGCAAGGCCAGGATGCCGAGTTCGATCTCGCCGTCGCGCAGCCGGTCGAGCAGGGGCTGCGTCTGGTACTCGTACAGCATCACCTTGAGCTGCGGCAGCTGCTTGCGCAGCTTGCGCGCCACCAGCGGCAGCAGGTACGGGCCGATGGTGGGAATCAGTGCGACCTTCAGTTTCCCCGACAGCGGATCGTGTTCATTGCGCGCCAGCGACACGATCTCATCGCTTTCCTGCAGGATGCTGCGGGCGAGCGGCAGGATCTTCATGCCGGTTTCCGTCAGGGTCACCTTGCGCGGCTGACGTTCGATCAGCTGCACGCCGAGATAGTTCTCGAGTTTCTTGATCTGTGCCGACAGCGTCGGCTGGCTGACGAACGACCGCTCGGCCGCCTTGCCGAAATGACGGGTGTCGGCCAGGGCCACGAAGTAACGAAGATCGCGCAGGTTCATGAGTGCGGGGACCGGACCATGGGGCGGGGCATGATGCCACGCAGCCTCCAATAGTCATAGGCTATCGAATGGGGGCAAGCCATCGACATGCAAGAGCGGTCTTGCATGCACGACACATGCTGAAGACCGCAGCAGCCACGCGCAGGTTGCCCTTATATACTTGGCCGCATGCCCCGAACCACGAGATTGTCGGCTGGTGTGGTGGTTGCGCGAGAAACCCACGACGGCTGGCGCTTCCTGCTGTTGCGCGCCTTCAATCATTGGGATTTTCCCAAGGGAATGGTCGAGGCCGGCGAGGAGCCGCTGGCGGCCGCGATCCGCGAAGTGCGGGAGGAATCGCTGATCGACGATCTGGAATTCATCTGGGGGCGGGATCACACCGAAACCGGTCCCTACAGCCGCGGCAAGGTGGCGCGCTACTACATCGCGCGAACCCGCACGGTCGAAGTCACGCTGCCGGTGATCGAGGAGCTCGGGCGTCCCGAACACAACGAATACCGCTGGGTCGACTTCGACGGCGCATTGAAACTGGTGTCGCCGCGCGTGGAGCCGGTGCTCGAATGGGCGCGCGACAAGATGGACGGCAGCACACATCGCGCCGACTGAAGAGGTGAGGATTGAAACGGATCGTCGTGGTGGGCGCCGGCTTCGCCGGGCTCAATGCAGCGCGTCGCATGCGCCGGCTGAAAGAGGTCGATATCACCGTCATCGATCGCGAGAACCATCACCTGTTCCAGCCGCTGCTCTACCAGGTGGCGATGGCGGCGCTGAGTCCGGCGGAAATCGCCGCACCGATCCGCAGCCTGCTGTCGCGCGGCAATGCGCGCGTGATCAAGGCGAGCGCCGAACGCATCGACATCGCAGGTCGCGTCGTCGTGACGGACTGCGGCGAATTTCCCTATGACTATCTGCTGCTCGCCTGCGGCGCGCAGCACGCGTACTTCGGTCGCGAGGACTGGGAGCCGCATGCGCCAGGCCTCAAGAACCTGCCGCAGGCGACCGAGATCCGCCGTCGCGTACTGGAAGCGTTCGAAGCGGCCGAGCGCGAGAACGACATCGCGCTGCGACGGCAGCACCTCACCTTCGTCGTCGTGGGCGGCGGACCGACGGGCGTCGAACTCGCCGGCGCCATCGGCGAGATGAGCCGCTACACGCTGGCGCGCGACTTCCGCACCATCGATCCGCGTCAGACGCGCGTCATCCTGGTGGAAGCGGGCCCACGCATCCTGCCGTCGTTCGCTCCAAAGCTCGCCGCGCGCGCCATGCGCGATCTCGAATCCCTCGGCGTGCAGGTGTGGACGTCGGCGCGCGTCACGAACGTCACGGCGCAGGGCGTGACGATCGGCAACGAACAGGTCGCCGCATCCACCGTGCTATGGGCTGCGGGCGTGCGCGCCGCCGACATCGGCCGCACGCTGGGTACGGCGGTCGATCCGGTAGGTCGCGTCGTCGTGAAGGACGATCTCACGCTGCCGGAGCATCCCGAAGTCTTCGTGGCCGGCGATCTCGCGCACTGCAATGGCGAGGACGGCAAGCCGCTGCCGGGCGTCGCGCTCGTCGCCATGCAGCAGGGCATCTACGCCGCCGACATGATCCGCAATGATCTGCGCGGCAAACCACGCACGCCGTTCCGCTATCGCAATCTCGGCCAGCTCGCGACCATCGGCCGCAGCCGCGCCATCTGCGAAATCTTCGGCATGAAACTCTCGGGCTGGCTGGCGTGGTGGGTCTGGCTGCTCGTACATATCTATCGACTCAGCGGCTTCCGCAACCGCATCATCGTGCTGGTGCAATGGGCCTGGTCGTACATGACCTTCACGCGCGGTGCGCGGCTGATCGTCGGCAAGGAATGGCAGGCCTATGCTCCGCACGAACCCCGACAGTAATCGACGACGAGAGAATCCATGAAATATCCCATCGCCCATGAAGAGACAGACGATCGCGGTGCCTTCTACATCGAGCAGGAGGGCAAGAGAATCGCCGAGATAACCTACCGCCGCACGAATGCTGCGCTGATCGACATCGATCACACGATCGTCGACCCGAGCCTCGGCGGGCAGGGTGTCGGCCGCAGCCTGCTCGATACCCTCGTGCAGTGGGCCCGCGCAACGCAGACGAAGGTCACGGCAACCTGTACGTACGCGAAGGCGCAGTTTGCCAAGGATGCGTCGATCCGCGACGTGCTTTCCGCGTAGCGCGGTATCAGCCCTCGGAAAGCAGAGCCGCAGGAAGCCAGAGAGGCCGCAAAGACCGCAAAAAAGAACTGACAATTGCTCGGGAAATTCTTTTATGCGGTCTTTTGCGGCTCTCTTGCTCTTACTCTTCAATCCCTGAAATTCGTGAACTGCATCGGCAGTTCGAGCTGTGCCTTGCGCACCATCGCGATCACGGCCTGAAGATCGTCGCGGCTCTTGCCGGTGACGCGCACCTGCTTGTCCTGGATGGCGGCCTGCACTTTCAGTTTCGAATCCTTGATCAGGCGCTGCACCTTCTTGCCCAGCTCGGTGTCGATGCCTTCGCGCAGCGTGACGATCTGCTTCGCGGTCGAACCGGTGACGACGGGATCGTCGACCTTCATGCATTGCACGTCGACGCCGCGCTTGCTGAGCTTCAGGCGCAGGATGTCCAGCATCTGCTTGAGCTGGAAGTCCGACTGCGCGGACAGCGTGATGACGAGATCCTTGAGTTCGAACTTCGCGTTGGTGCCCTTGAAATCGAAGCGCGTGCCGACTTCGCGGCTGGCCTGGTCGAGCGCGTTGGCGACTTCGTGGGCGTTGAGTTCGGAGACGATGTCGAAGGAGGGCATGGCGGTAGGGGATCGTTGAGAGTGGAGGGTTTCAGAAGACGATGCGTCGACCGTCGCGGCTGCTGCGGCGTGCGGCTTCGATGAGCTCCAGCATGTTGCGCGCCTCGTCGGCAGCGACCGGCGCGGCAGTGCCGCCGGCGATACTCTGCCTCACGGACTCATAGAATGTCAGCCAGCGGCCGCGTTCGGCGGGGATGGTTTCGCGCTGCGACGACGTGGTCGACAGCAGCGTGCCCCATTGCTCCCGCGGCTCGATGCCGAAGCCCTCGTCGAGCGGCGTCATGCCGGCGCGGAGCTGATCTTCCTGCGGATCCAGGCCCTGCTTGAGATAACTCGCCTGCATGCCGTGGATGCAGTAACGGAAGTCGCCGGGACCCGCGAGCGAGCCGACGCCGAGCGAGATGCGCAGCGATCCCTTGCCCATCAGGATCTCGAAGCCGTCGTCGACGACACCTGCCTGGCGCTGCACGAATACATCGGCCTGCAGCCAGTCGGGTCGACCGAACAGGCACAGCGCCTGATCGATGAGGTGCGAACCCAGGTCATACAGCATGCCGCTGCCGGGTTCGTCGCGTTCACGCCAGCGATCGGCGATCGCGGGACGAAAGCGATCCCAGCGCGCGCGGAAGGAGACGATCTGTCCGAGCCGCTGCGCCTGCAGCAGTTTGCGGATCGTCAGGAAATCGCTGTCCCAGCGCCGGTTCTGGAATGCCGCGAGCATCAGCCCGCGCTCGCGCGCGAGATCGGCGAGCGACTGCGCTTCGGTCGCGGTGATGCTGATCGGCTTGTCGACCACGACATGTTTGCCGGCGAGCAGGGCGCTGCGGGCCTGCGGCACATGCAGGGGATTCGGTGACGCGATGACGACGAGATCGATGTCGTCGCGCGCGATCAGCGCCTGCGCCGAGTCGAGCGCCGTCGCATCGCGATGGACGGAGGCGAGTTCCTGCGTGCGGCTCGTCGTCACGTACCGCAGCTCGATACCCGCAGCCGTCAGCAGCGGTGCGTGAAAGTACCGTCCTGCGAGACCGAAGCCGATCAATCCTGCCCGAAGCGTCATGCCGCGCATTATGTCGGCGTTGCCGTTGCCTGGCGAAGGAATCGGCGGCATATAATCCGCCCCGATCCGCAACGTCCGTACAAACGGGCGATGCAAGTTCTCAGGGTGCGGTGCAATTCCCCACCGGCGGTAATGGCGGCATCGACTGACAGGTGCAGCACAAGCCCGCGGGCGCCCGCGACGAGCCATCGTCGCGGGGACAGCAGATCCGGTGCGATTCCGGAGCCGACGGTACAGTCCGGTTAGAGAACGGGTCGCGGCCTGCTTCATGCGGGTCGTGTCGTCGTGCATTTGCGCGTGGCGCAAGTGCGCGCCTGCCCGTGCGCCCTGATCGGTTTCCATTGAACGAGGAACGATCATGACTCAGCGCAATTCATCCTCTCAACGCATCGCCATCGTCGAATCCGGCTGGCACAGGGACATCGTCGGCCGCGGCCGCGATTCGCTGCTGGCGGAACTCGCCCAGCTCGGCGTGCCGCGCGACCGCGTGGACGTGTTCGAAGTGCCCGGCGCTTTCGAAATCCCGCTGCATGCGAAGCGGCTGGCGCGTACCGGCCGCTATGCGGCGATCGTCGGTTGCGGCTTCGTCGTCGACGGTGGCATCTATCGGCACGAGTTCGTCGCCTCCGCCGTCATCGACGGGCTGATGCGTGTGCAACTCGACACGGACGTGCCGGTGCTGTCGATGGTGCTGACGCCGCAGCACTTCCACGATCATGCGGAACACCAGCGGTTCTTCGAGGATCACTTCGTGGTGAAGGGACAGGAGGCGGCGCGGGCGTGTGTAGCCGTGATCGATGGATTGGCGCGACTGGGGAGTGTGAGCGTCAGGCAGGATGCTGCCTGACGAGGTCTGCCTGTGGGGCCGGCTTTAGCCGGCCTTCTGAAGAAGTCAGGCTGAAGCCTGACCTACAGGAGGAAGGCGGTCACGGTGTCTCCGCCAGCAGCTCATTCACCTGCTGCGTGAACTCCTGCACGTACTCATCGTAGTGCTGCCCCGTCGCGGGGCCGTTGAACCCGGTGTGCACGTTGCGGATCTTTCCCTGCCGATCGATCAGGATGCTGGTCGGATAGCCATAGACGCCGCTCAAGGTCGGCAGTTTACGCTCGGGATCTTCGTCGTCGGCGACACCGGCAATCAGCGTCGGATAGTCGATGTGCAGATCGCGCTGGTAGCCGCGCACGGCCGCGGCCGCCCTGGCGAACTCGCCATGACGCTCGAACATCAGCGCAATGATCTCGAAGCCGCGATCCTTGTGCTCCTGGTAGAACGGCACGAGGACGGCCGCTTCGTCATGGCAGTTGGGACACCACGTACCGCCCAGCGTCACGAGTACCACCTTGCCGCGGAAGCGTTCGTCGCTCAGCGACACCGGCTTGCCGTCGACATCCTCGAAGGTGAAATCGAAGCGGTCTGACTTCAGTGTCGTGGCGATGTGTTCGAGTTCTGCATCCTCGTTGCGTTGCGCCGAGACTTTCTCGTGACCCTTGAGTCCCTGCCAGTACTCGCCGACCAGTGCGCCATTCTCGATGCGCAGCTTGTAGAGGTACGCAAGACCGCCGGCGAACGTCGACAGGTGCACGTCGTCGCCATGAACCTGGCCTTCGAGGAATCGATGATCGCCGGTCGGCGTCATGACCGTGCCCGTCACGCGGTCGTGGGTCTGCTCGAAGATCGCAACGCCTCGTGATGTCTTGCCCGCGTCGTCGGTGAACGTGACTTCCCAGCGGCCCGCCACATCCGCGTTGTCGGTGGACGATTCGGCGTAGAAGCGCCCTGTCTCGCCCAGCGTGGCCTTGAACGGAATCACCTGCTCGACGCCGCCGGCCTTGATCAGGGTGACCGCGCCTTCGAGACGGTCGCGATGCATCGTCGCGCGCAAGGAGTTTTCGTATCCGGGAAACATCGCGGCGAGTTCGCCGTCGCGTAGCGTGACATTCGGGACGCGGGTGCGCTCGCGGCCATTGATCAGATACAGCACCACTTCATCGCCTTCGCGCGCCACGTCCAGGCCGAACGGTGCCGGTCCGCCGGGCAATTCGAGCGTGGCGCGATAGTGGCCGATCGTCGGCGTGCCGACCTGGCTGCTGCAGGCGCCGATGCACAGCAGCGCCAGACTCAGGAGAAACGAGCGAAGCAGGATCATGACGCGATTTCCGAAAAGACCTGTCGTCACTCTACCGACGAAGATCGGTTGCGCAAAGTACGGGGGCCGCGCGGCGCGAACCCTGATTTACCGGGCGGAACTGGCCTTTGCGAATGTGCGTTGTTTCCTGCAGGAGTGGGTCCTCCCATTTTTCGCAACTCAACTGGCGCGTGCGGCAACACGCGATGTGGAGATCGATCATGAGCATTTCATCCGGATCATCGATGCTGATCGCCGCTGCGACTTCATCGCTGCTGATGCTGTCGGCCTGCGGCGGCGTGAACGAGATGACCAAGCAGCGTGTGGCGCGTAGCGAAACCGCAGTCAACCAGGCCCAGGCGACGCTGGGCAACTCTGAGGCCGGCGCCATCGAGCTGCAACAGGCGAAGGACTACTTTGCCCAGGCGCGCAAGGCCGTCGATGACAACGACGAGGTCAAGGCCGAACGCTATGCGACCCAGGCCGAGCTGAGCGCTCAGCTCGCCGTCGCCAGGTCGCAGAACGCGACTGCGCGCAAGGCCGCCGATGAACTTCTCGCGAGCATCCAGACGCTGCGGCAGGAAACGAACCGGCCCGCGGCGCAGCCCTGACGGCGCAACTTCTTCGAGGTCCGACCTATGAAACGTACACACCATCTCATTCTCGGCATCGCGGTGGCCGCAGCGATGGCTGCTTGCAGCTCGACACCCGATCAACCCATTGCCGAACTCGAAACCGCACGCGCAATCGTGCCGCAAGTGGAATCTTCGCCGCGCGCCGGCGTTGCTGCGGAGAACGTCGCCAATGCCCGCAAGGCACTCGATGCCGCCAACGGCATGATGGAGAAGGGCGGCAAAGTCGAGGACATCCGCTATCAGGCGACATTGGCGGCAACGAACGCGCAGATCGCCAACGAAAAGATTCTCGAAGCTCAGGCCAAGGAAGAGATCCAGAAGGGCGAGGCCGAACGGCAGGCCGTGCTGGCGCAGGCCCGCGACCGCGAAGCCGATGCCGCGCGACAGCGGGCGCAAAGCCTCGAACAGGAACTCAAGGATCTGAAGGCACAGAAGACGGATCGCGGCCTGGTGCTGACGCTCGGCGATGTGCTCTTCGACACCGGCAAGGCCACGCTCAAGCCCGGCGCGTATTCGACCATCGATCGCCTCGCGCAGGCGTTGAAGGAAGATCCGAATCGTCGCGTGATGATCGAAGGTCACACCGACAGCGTCGGCTCGGATGAATTCAACCAGCAGCTCTCCGAGAATCGCGCGCTCTCGGTGCAATCGGCACTGATGCAGCGGGGCGTGTCAGGCAGCCAGATCAGTTCGCTGGGCAAGGGCGAAAGCACGCCGGTGGCCAGCAACGACAATGCGGCAGGACGTCAGCAGAATCGCCGTGTCGAACTGATCTTCACGGAAGAGACCGGGCAGCGCGTGGCGACGGATCAGTAGTCGAACTCTGCGGCCTGTCTCTCTCGATGATGGAGAGAGGCAGGCCGATTGCATAGAACCAGGTCGTATAAGAATCGGAGAAAACTCACGGAAGAAGTCTGACGCAATGTCGGACTTGCGCCCCGAAAGGCGTCCCGCCCGTGATAGCATGCGCCCCGCGTCGGAACGCACTCTTCGAATGCCGCACTAACAGCGGCACGCCGTTCCGTCCTCCACGCCCCCGCATCCGGCGCCGATCGTGCAGCCCGCGGGTTCTGAAATGGCAAGCTCCGGGAGAGCCATTCATGAAAAAGAACTACGTCGACATCAATCTGTCGAAGGCCAACTTCAACGACATCTACGTACAGCCCGATCCGCGCAGCTACTTCTCGGCGCTCGGCGCGCTCGACTACATGATTCCCGATCTCGCCGAACCGGTCATCCGGCAGATCCTGTCCTCGTTCGTGCAGGCGCGCGGGCAGACGCCCAGGGTGCTCGATGTCGGCTGTTCCTACGGCATCAACGCCGCCGTGCATCGCTTTCCGGTCAACTTCCATTCGCTGCGCGGCCGCTATACGCGTCGCGAAATGATGGCGCTCGATACCGACGAGCTGACGCGCCTCGACCGGAATTTCTACGCAAGCTGGCCCGAGATGGGACAGGCGCGGTTCATCGGCCTCGATGTATCGGAGCCCGCGGTGAACTATGCGAAGCAGGTGGGTCTCCTCGAAGACGGCGTCGTCGCGAATCTGGAAACCGATCGCCTGACGGCGCCGCAGGCCGCGGTGCTCGGCAGTGCGAACGTCATCCTGTCGACGGGCGCCGTCGGTTACGTCACCGAGCGCACGTACGCCCAGGTGCTCGATGCGATGGATACTTCGCCCTGGGTGATATCGTTCGTTCTGCGCATGTTTCCTTTCGAGCAGTTCATCCGCGCTTTCGCGGCGCATGACATGGTGACGGAGCGGCTCGCGGGCGCCACGTTCGTGCAGCGTCGCTTTCGCGATGCCGACGAATTCAGGAACAGCCTGGACCGGCTCGCCGAACTGGGCATCGACACCGCCGGCTTCGAGGCCGATGGCCTGCTGCATGCCGACCTGTTCCTGTCGCGACCGGTGGAAGAAGCGCGCGCCATGCCCATCGATGAAGTGGTGACGGTGGCAAGCGGCCGCAACCGGCCGGTGGGTGCGCGCTACGTGCAGGTGGAAACCGGCCAGGGAACCCTCATCGCGCTCGAGCCGTGAGTGCCGCCGACGCCTTCATCCGGCTCGATCGCGTCAGTGTCGCGTTCGGACCGGTCACGGTCGTGCACGACATCGAGCTGTCCGTGCGTCGCGGCGAATTCATTGCGCTGGTCGGCGCTTCGGGCTCGGGCAAGACGACCACGCTCAAGGCCATCAACCGGCTGGTCGACATCAGTGCCGGCGACGTCGCGGTGGACGGCACGTCGGTGGCCAGCATCGAGCCATACCGGTTGCGGCGTCGGATCGGTTACGTGTTCCAGGGCATCGGACTGTTTCCGCATCTGTCCGTCGCCGAGAACATCGCCATCACGCCGCGCCTGCTGAAGTGGAGCGAGGCGCAGATCGCAGCACGCGTGACGGAACTGCTGGAACTCGTGGACCTGCCACAGACGTTCGCCACGCGCCGGCCCGCGCAGTTGTCGGGCGGCCAGCGCCAGCGCGTCGGCGTCGCGCGTGCGCTGGCGTCGCGTCCCGCCATCATGCTCATGGACGAACCGTTCGGCGCGCTCGATCCGCTCACGCGCGATCAGCTCGGCACGCAATATCGTCGTCTGCACGAGCAGATGCAGTTGACCACCGTGATGGTCACGCATGATGTGCTCGAAGCGCTGTTGCTGGCCGATCGCATCGTGGTGATGCGCGACGGACGCATCGTGGCGAACGAGGCGCCGCACGAGCTGCTGATCGGCCATCACGATGCAGGCGTGCGCGCGCTGGTGGACATGCCGCGTCGTCAGGCCGAGCGCGTGCAGGCGCTGCTGCAGGTGCGCGCCGTCAACGGCGCAGGTCCGCAATGAACGAACGATTGCTGGCGGCGTGGCATCTGCTGCCCGCCTACCTCGGCGAGCATGTGCTGCTCAGTGCGTCGGCGCTGACGCTCGGCATCGCCATCAGCCTGCCGCTGGCGTTGCTCGCGATTCGCAGTGCGCGAATCCGCTGGCCGCTGCTGGCCGTCGCCAGTCTCGTCCAGACCATTCCGAGCATCGCGCTGCTGGCGCTGTTCTATCCGCTGCTGCTGGCGCTGTCGGCGCTGTCGCAGCAGATGTTCGGCGTCGGCTTCTCCGCGCTGGGATTTCTGCCGTCGCTGCTCGCGCTGACGCTGTATTCGATACTGCCCATCCTGCGCAACAGCATCACCGGCGTGATGAATCTCGATCCCGCCGTCATCGAAGCGGCGCGCGGCGTGGGCATGACCGACGCGCAGCGGTTGTGGCGCGTCGAACTGCCGCTCGCGGCGCCCATGATCATGGCCGGCGTGCGCACGTCCGCCGTGTGGGTGATCGGCACGGCGACGCTGTCGACGCCCGTGGGCCAGACCAGTCTCGGCAACTACATCTTCTCCGGCCTGCAGGTGGAGAACTGGGTCGCAGTGCTGTTTGGCTGCGCCGTGGCGGCGCTGCTGGCCCTGGTGGTCGACCAGTTGCTCGGCCTGATCGAAGCCGGAACGGTGAAGCGCAGCACCTGGCGCGTGAGCCTCGGGCTTGGCCTGCTGATACTCGGCTGCGCTGTCGCCGTGGGACCGCGACTGGCGAAAGACGCGCCGAGCTATGTGGTCGGCGCGAAAAGTTTCTCGGAGCAGTACATCCTGTCGTCGCTGCTCGCCGATCGCATTCGCGAACAGGGCCAGCCGGCGATCCGCAAGACCGGGCTGGGGTCGGCGATTGCTTTCCGCGCCCTGGCGGGCAACGAAATCGATGTCTACGTCGACTACTCCGGAACGCTCTGGGCCAACGTCATGCAACGCACCGATCGGCCATCGCGGCAGATCGTGCTGCGCACCACCGCGCAGTGGCTGCACGAGCGCTACGGCGTCGAACTGCTCGGATCGCTGGGATTCGAGAATGCCTATGCGCTGGCGATGCGCCGCCGCCATGCCGAGGAACTCGGCATCCGCACGATCCGCGATCTCGCCGCGCATGCCGCGAACCTGAAGATCGGCGGCGACTTCGAGTTCTTCGCGCGACCGGAATGGAGCGCGCTGCGCGATCACTACGGACTGCACTTTGCGGCGCGCCGCCAGTTCCAGTCCACGTTCATGTACAAGGCGGCATCGAGCGGCGAAGTCGACGTGATCTCGGCGTTCTCCAGCGACGGCCGCATCGCGGCCGAGGATCTGGTGGTGCTCGACGATCCCGATCAGGTACTGCTGCCGTACGACGCGGTGATCCTGCTGTCGCCGCGACGGGCCGACGATGCCGTGCTGCGCGCGGCGCTCGAACCATTGCTGGGCAAGGTCAGCATCGAACTCATGCGCGAGGCCAACATGATGGTCGATCGCGAGAGCGACAAGCTGACGCCCGCTGCCGCGGCGCGCTGGCTGGTGCAGCAGATCGACGCGAAGTCGCAGTAGCGGTTCTGCCGCGGCCGTTCGTCCCAGCCAGCGAGTCACGAAGAGCGGACTGCGTCAGCGCTTGTCGGCGTCGTGACTGAAGTGCCGTGGAAGATCCATCGAATCATGGAGCAGACGAAGCACTTCGATGACATCCGTGCTTCCGCGTGCGACGCGAAACATCACGAAGTGCCGTCCCTTTCGATCCTGTCGAGCTACGTGGAGACTGCGCAGTCCTTTGAGAATGTCATCGCGGTCATGCGCGCCGGGGATTGACGGTCCTTCTGCCAGGGCTTCGATTGCCAGGCCAATCGTCTCGGCATACGCAATCGATTGCGCCTCGCCAAAATGTTCGATCGTCCACGCGATGATCGATTCGAAGCCCCTTTCGGCAGCAGCGGCAAGGCGTACCCGCCAGCGGCGCTGGGCGCCGGTCATCGCGAACGGGCGGACGCAGCTGCGCGCGCGGCAAGCGAGTCCAGGTGCCGTCGCAAATCCGACATGCTGCTGAACTCGCTAAACCGGCCCGCATCGATGTCGTCTGTTCCGACGCGCGCGGCGTCGCGGAGTGCCTTGAGCCGGGCCTTCTCTTCGGCGGCGCGACTCTCGACGAGGCGCAGGCCTTCGCGCAGGACTTCACTGGCGTTCTGATAGCAGCCTTTCGATACGAGTTCGTCTATCAGCGCTTCCTGGTGATCCGTGAGGACGACGTTGCGGGTGCCCATGTGCGTTTCCCGGAGGGAAGAGAGAGTGGCATATTATGCCATCGTCCAGGCCGCGGCCAGACGCGCTGCACGGCTGAACGTCAGCCCACCCACACCAGCGCCAGCAACGTCACATCGATATCGGACTTGCGCGGCTTGATCTGCACCCGGTCGACCGCGGCCACGGCGGGATCGAACTCGCCCTGCAGCCGACTGGTTTCCTGTTCGAATTCGTTTTCCAGATCTGCGTGGCGCTGCTGCAGCACTTCGAGGCTCTCCTGTGCGCGCGTGACGTCGTCGCTCTCGCGACCGATGCGCCCGGCGCTGCGTGCGGCCGTGCCGACCCGTCCCATGTTGGTCGCGCTGATTTTCTTGCGCCCGAGGAACGCGCCAAGGATGGACGTGCCGATGCTGATGGCGGTGGACATCTTCTGTTGCGACAGCTGCGAGCTTTCGCGCTCGACACGATCCTGCGCGCGGCGGATCTGGTCCTGCAGCGTCGTCAGGCGGGGGGCGTATTTCTTGCGCAGGGCTTCGACCGCGGCGTCGCGCTTCTCGCGCAGGTTGAGCGCGATGCGTGCACGGAAATCCGCTTCCGACATGCCGGCGGCAGAAGTCGCGCCGAGCATGGCGTTGCGGAAGACGTCGAGTCCCGCCGACTCATAGACGTGCGCTTCGAGTTGCTTGCGCCAGGACTTGTAACTGTCGGCGCGCAGCAGCGACGCCGGAGCATCTGCGTACGCCGCATCGGCAGGCGCTGACTTCTGCAGCTGCGCCTTGAGATCGCCGCCGGTTTCGGCCTGCGACCACTGCGGTTCCGAGTCGACTTCGACCGGCACGAGATACGAGCGCGTTTCCCAGGCGTCGATGCCGGCCGGTGCATTCACGAAGTGCAGGCGGACCTGGCCCAGGAGGTGCGGGACATAGCGATTGCCGGTGTCGCGGGGGAGATAGAACTCGTCGATGCCGGCGGGGATGACGGGTTTGGTGATGGTCGCCGCGGAAGAGGCCCCCACCCCGGCCCTCTCCCCTCGCTGGGGGATCTCCGGCGCGCTTCGCACGCCTCCTCCCCGCTCGCGCGGAGGAGGGGGTGAAGAAGTGGAGGGGGAGAGTCTGGCGATCTCCGGCAGCGTCAGCGGTCCGCGCAGATACGACAGCGCCCAGCGCGTGCGGAACAGCACGGGCGCATCGTCGTGCGCATTGCGCATCAGGAACACGCGGCCGGTGAGATTGGCGAGCAGCGCTTCGAGTTCGCTCTTGTTCAGGCCGTCACCGGCGCTCACCAGGCCATCGATGACGCGCGCCTTGTCGCGCTCGGTCTGCAGCCGGCCGATGAACCAGGTGCCGGCGTTCGAGAGTCCCTTGTAATCGAGATCGACGGGATTCTGCGTCGCCAGTACGACGCCGAGGCCGAAGGCGCGCGCCTGTTTCATCAGCGTGAGCAACGGCTGTTTCGATGGCGGCATCGCCGTCGGCGGGAAGTAGCCGAAGATCTCGTCCATGTAGAGCAGCGCGCGCAGGCTCGACGTGCCGGACTGGCGGCGCATCCACGCGACGACTTCGCCGAGCAGCAGCGTGACCACGAACATGCGCTCGGCATCGTTCAGATGCGCGATCGAGATCACCGCGATGCGCGGCTTGCCGGCGTCGGTGAACAGCAATCGCTGTACGTCGAGCGGCTCGCCCTGCATCCAGGCCGCGAATGCGGGCGAGGCGATCAGGTTGTTGAGCGACATGGCGAGCTGCAGGCGTTCCTTCGCGGGATAGAACGTCTCCAGGTCGAACACGCCGACCTTGTCGAAGCCCGGTTTCTGGATGCCCTGGATCAGCGCCGCCAGATCGAGATCGCGGCCCGCGCTCCAGGCCTGATCGAGCAGCGTGGACAGCAGGATGTGTTCGCGGCTCTGCAGCGGATCGGCTTCGATGCCGACCAGGCTCAGGAGGCCGGCGACGGTCGAGCCGATGCGTTCGCGCAGCGCGCCGGCATCGGTACGCAGGTCCTCGCCGGGGGCGCTGAAGGAACGCAGCACCGACAGCGGCCGGCCCGAGGTGCTGCCCGGCGTGTAGATGGCGACGTCTGCCGCGTCGCGAAACCGCTGGATGCGCTGGCCATCCTGGCCCCAATCCGCCAGTCCCTTGCGCCAGGTGTCGGCGGTGGCAGCGGCATAGCCTTCGGTCGATTGCCCCTTGCGGGCGGCCTCGCCGGGGTCGACCCACGGCGCGAAGTCCTCCGGCCGCAGCTGCGGGAAGGTGAGCAGCAGGTTGCCGAGGTCGCCCTTCGGGTCGATCGCGATGGTGGGGATGCCGTCGATCGCGGCCTCTTCCAGCAGCGACAGGCACAGGCCGGTCTTGCCGCTGCCGGTCATGCCGACGCAGACGGCATGGGTGGTCAGGTCGCGCGAGTCGTATAAGAGGAGATCGGGCCGGTCCGTGCCGGTCGCGGGGTCGACTTCGCGGCCCAGGTAGAAGGAACCGAGTTTTTCGTAGGCGGGGAGCGTGGGCATGAGGCGGTGACCGGTGGCGGAGGGCGGGCGGACTGCATTCTTGCCGGTCGACCGCGACTCGTCATCCGTGTCTGCCTTCCCCTTGTGGGGCCGGCTTCAGCCGGCTCTTTTCGGATGTCAGGCTGAAGCCTGACCCACAGAAAGAGAGGGTCAGGGTGGGGGCCTCTCTCTTACTGTGGGGCCGGCTTTCCCGCGGGATTTCCTTCGGTCACAGCCGGCCTCTTTTCGGATGTCAGGCTAAAGCCTGACCTACAAAAAGCACAGATTTCTGTAACCGCTTTGTCACCTCCCCGAGACTGACCCTGCTACCCGGGCGCCGGTAAGCTCGCGCACCCTATGTCCATCACCCTCGATCAAGTTACCAAACGGTATCAGGGCTCCCCGGTCGTCAACGACGTCTCCGTCGAGGTCGGCGAAGGCGAGTTTTTCGTCCTGCTGGGACCCAGCGGCAGCGGCAAGAGCACGCTGCTGCGCGCCATCGCCGGCCTGACCGGCGTGGATCACGGCCGTATCGCGCTGCACGGGCGCGACGTCACGCATGTTTCGGCACGCCAGCGCGGCGTCGGGCTGGTATTCCAGAACTACGCGCTGTTCCGCCACATGTCCGTGGGCGACAACATCGAGTTCGCGCTGCGCGTGCGGCACATGAAGGCCGCCGACCGGCGCGCCCGCCGCAAGGAACTGCTGCGGCTGGTCGCACTGGAAGGCATGGACGACCGCCTGCCGACCCAGCTCTCGGGCGGCCAGCAGCAGCGCGTCGCCGTGGCCCGCGCGCTGGCGCACAAGCCGCAGGTGCTGCTGCTGGACGAACCCTTCGGTGCGCTCGACGCCAAGATCCGCGAAGAACTGCGCCGCACCATCCGCCAGGTGCAGCGCGAACTGAACATCACCACCGTGCTGGTGACGCACGACCAGGAAGAAGCGTTCGCGATGGCCGATCGCATCGGCGTCATGAACCTCGGCCGACTGCTCGAATGCGGCCGGCCCGATGAGTTGTACGCGCGGCCCGCGACCCGCTTCGTCGCCACCTTCCTCGGTGCGGCGAACCTGCTGCTGGCGCGACAGACCGCGAACGGCATCCGCTTCGGCGCGACGCCGGTGAATGCGCGGGCGCTGGAGAAGATCGACAGCGGTCGCGAACACGAAGTCGTCGCGGTGCTGCGTCCGGAAGAAGTGGAACTCGCACCGACCCGCGACAACCTGCGTGTCAGCTATCTCGGCCACGGCGTGATCGACGAGATGGTGTTCACCGGCGCCTTCGAACGCCTGCGGGTACGACTCGCCGATGGCGCGGCCGACGCGCAGATCGCCCGCCCCGGCGGCGATGGCGACGGTGCGGCCGTGCTCGATGTCACGCGCACGCAGCACGAACAGCGCGTGTTCCCGCTCGCGGTCGGCCAGTCGGTCGCGATGGGCGTGCGTCGCATCCACGTGCTGCCGACGCCGCTGTCGAGCTACACCGCAGTGGCGGCCGATCAGCCCGCGGCGGATGCGCTGGTAAAGAATCCGCTGCTCGTGGAACTGGCGAATCGCATGAAGACGCGCATCGTCGCGCGCGTCGAACCGGGGCTCGCGAATCCGTCGAGCGGCCGGCCGGCGACGCCGATTTCCGGTGTCGCCGTGATCGCGCCGCATCAGGATGCGGGCGCGCAGACCGGTCGCGACGTCATCGCGCAGATCGAATGGCTGTTGCACAACGGCGCGGCCGAAGTGCTGGTATTGCCGGACCAGCTCGTGCCGCCGCAGCGCGTGCTGATTCACTGGGCCGACGATGCCGCGCGTCGCGCGACGCTGGCGGTAGCCGCGAGCCTGCTGCGTCACGTGCCGGCCGAGGCCGTGTACGTCGGCATCCTTCCCGAAAGCGCGGGCGAAACGCAGCGGCCGGCCGGCATGCGCACGCTGCTCGATGCGCGCTCGGAAGCGCAGGCCGTGCACGGCCTGGAAATGCGCACCGAACTGCGCTTCGGCGCAGCGGCCGATGAACTGCATCGACAGCTGAGCGAATCGCCCGAACAGATGCTGATCCTCGGCATCTCCGCGCTGGCGGATCTGCGCGCGCGGTTTGCCGCGCTGTTCGCATCTTCGCCCGGCTACCCGATGATGATCGTCCACCGTCCTGCGAGCCCGACGAATCCATGAAGCCGCCCAGACTGCTGTTCGCATCGATGCTGTCCGTCGCGCTGCTCGCCGGTTGCGGCGGCGCCGGCGATTCGGGCGGCAACAAGGTCACGCTGCTCAACGTCAGCTACGACCCGACGCGCGAGCTGTACCGCGATTTCAACGAAGACTTCGCGCGCGACTGGCAACAGCGCACCGGCCAGCGCGTCACGGTCAAGCAGTCGCACGCCGGCTCCGGCAGCCAGGCCCGCGCCGTCATCGACGGACTGGATGCCGATGTCGTGACGCTCGCGCTCGCCTACGACATCAATTCCATCCAGACGAAGGGCAAGCGACTCGGCGCCAACTGGCAGACGCGTTTTCCCGCCAACAGCGCGCCCTACACCTCGACCATCGTGTTCCTGGTGCGCAAGGGCAATCCGAAACAGATTCATGACTGGCCCGACCTGGTGCGCGAGGGCGTGAGCGTCGTGACGCCGAATCCCAAGACCTCCGGCGGCGCGCGCTGGAACTATCTCGCCGCCTGGGGTTACGCACTGCACCGCCAGCTCGGCGGCGACTGGTCGAAGCTCGACGATCCCGCGGCCGAGGCGCAGGTGGAAGAGGCGCAGGCGGCAGCGGCGAAATTCGTGGCCGACATTTTCCGGCATGCGCCGGTGCTCGACAGCGGCGCGCGCGGCTCGACCAACACGTTCGTGCAGCGCGAGATCGGCGATGTGCTGATCGCATGGGAGAACGAAGCGCTGCTGGCACTGCGCGAACTCGGTCCCGAGAAAGTCGAAATCGTCATGCCGTCGATCACCATCCTCGCCGAGCCGCCGGTGGCGGTCGTGGACACCGTGGTGGATCGCCGCGGCACGCGGCAGGTGGCCGAGGCGTACCTGCAGCATCTTTATTCGGACGCCGGCCAGGACATCGTCGCGAAACACTATTTCCGGCCGCGCAATGTGCAGGTGCTGGAGCGCCATCGCGCGCAGTTTCCGGCCGTCGCGACGTTCACGATCGATGAAGTGTTCGGCGGCTGGAACCAGGCGCACGAGCAGCATTTCGCGGATGGCGCGGTGTTCGATCAGATCTACAGGGCGGGCGGGAAGTGAGGAGGAAGGCTACAGGCTACTGGCTACTGGCGACTGGCCAGAGAAGGATCACGCGTTCCCCGTGCCTGGGTGCTTCGCGATTGCGTGCGGACTCTGGCCAGTCGCCTGTAGCCTGCGGCCTGTAGCCCCATGTCCTCCTCCGCACTCCGCCAACCCTCCATCCTTCCCGGCTTCGGACTGACGCTCGGGTTCTCGGTCTTTTTTCTCTGCGCGCTGGTGCTGATTCCGCTCGCGGCGCTGGTGCTCAAGACCGGCACCATGGGCTGGCGCGACTTCCTCAACGTGCTGTTCGATCCGCGCGTGCTGGCCTCTTTCCGTCTCAGCTTCGGCGCGTCGTTCCTCGCCGCGACGCTGAACGCCGTGTTCGGCTTCGTCATCGCTTGGACGCTGGTGCGCTATGACTTTCCGGGACGCAAGTTCATCGATGCGCTCATCGACATGCCCTTCGCGCTGCCGACGGCCGTGTCCGGCATCGCGCTCACGGCGGTGTTCGCGGAGAACGGCTGGATCGGCCAGCATCTCGCGCCGTTCGGCATCAAGGTCGCCTACACCTGGATCGGCGTGGTGGTGGCGCTGACGCTGATCGGCCTGCCGTTTGTCGTGCGCTCGGTGCAGCCGGCATTGCTCGAAGTGCAGCGCGACCTGGAAGACGCCGCCGAAACGCTCGGCGCGGGACGCTTCACGATCTTCCGCCGCATCATCCTGCCGACCGTGCTGCCGGCGCTGCTGACCGGATTCACGATGGCATTCGCGCGCGGCGTCGGCGAATACGGCTCGGTGATCTTCATCGCCGGCAACCTGCCGATGAAGACCGAGATCGCGCCGCTGCTGATCGTCATCAAGCTGGAGCAGTTCGACTACGTCGGCGCCGCGGCCATCGGCTTTCTCATGCTCGTGATTTCGTTCGTGATGCTGCTGTCGATCAACCTGCTGCAGACCTGGGGGCGTCGCCGGCACGTGGCGGCGGGACGCTGATGGCGCACGGACCGTCCAAGGCACTGCTGGCGGAACTGGCGAGCCGCCCGGGGCGCGACACGTTCGTCAGCACGCTCATCAAGGGCATGTTCATCGCGCTGTCGCTGCTGTTCCTCGCGGCGCTCTTGTTCGCGCCGCTCATCACGGTGTTCGCCACCGCGCTGAGCAAGGGCTTCGAAATGTATGTCGAGAGCTTCGCCGATCCGGACACGCTGGCCGCGATCCGGCTCACGCTCATCACCGCCGCGATCGTCGTGCCGGTCAACACCGTGTTCGGCATCGCCGCCGCGTGGGCCATCGCCAAGTTCGAATTCAAGGGCAAGAGCATCCTGATCACGCTCATCGATCTGCCGATCGCCGTGTCGCCCGTGATCTCGGGCCTGATCTACGTGCTGCTGTTCGGCATGCAGGGCTGGTTCGGGCTGTGGCTGCAGGAGCACGACATCAGCATCATCTTCGCGCTGCCGGGCATCGTGCTGGCGACCATGTTCGTGACCTTCCCGTACGTGGCGCGCGAGCTGATTCCGCTGATGCAGCAGCTCGGCAACGACGAGGAAGAAGCCGCGATCACGCTCGGCGCGGGCGGACTGATGACGTTCTTCCACGTCACGCTGCCGAAGATCCGCTGGGGTCTGGTCTATGGCGTGATCCTGTGCAATGCGCGCGCGATGGGCGAGTTCGGCGCCGTGTCCGTGGTGTCGGGCCACATCCGCGGGCTGACCACGACCATGCCGCTGCACGTCGAAATCCTATATAACGAGTACAACTTCGTGGGCGCGTTCGCCGTGGCCTCGCTGCTGACGCTGCTGGCCGTGGTCACGCTCATCATCAAGTCGCTGGTCGAGTGGCGCACCGGATACAGCAAGCGATAGCTTCGGACCCATGCTTTCCCGACTCCAGGAATTCATCGACCAGCTCCAGATCGACACCTCGCGTGCGAGCCTGGGCTTCTGGATCGCGGCCATCAACGTCGCGATCGTGGTGCTGGTGGTGGGCGGCATTTCCATTTCCGCGATCGGCTCGCTGCGCGATCTCGCCGACCAGCAGGGCAAGTCGCGCGTGCAGCTCGCCGGCGCGATGGCGCGCGAGGATCTGCGTCGCTACGGCGAAGACGCGCTGATCCAGGCCAAGACCGTGGCCGAACGCGCCACGCTGCAGCGGCTGCTCGCCGACCGGCAGGCTGCCGCCGTCGGTCCCTATCTGCGCCGTTCCTGCAACAGCGACACGATCGCTTCGTGCGCCGTGTTCGAAGGCAAGACCCTCGTCGCGCAGGCCGGCGTGGCGCTGCCGTGGGCGGAAATCGCCGAGACCGGGGCCGAGCAGGGCGAACGCTTTCTGGTTGCTGCGAGCAATGCACCGTACGCCGTGCTCGGCGCGTCGGCGCAGATCGGCGGTGCGACGGGACGGCGTCTGTACGTGGCGCGGCCGTTCGACGAGAAGCCCGGCCGCGTGCTGTCGGGTCGCGTCGGCATGCCGATCCGCCTGATCGGGTATCGCAGCCTCG
>OEIU01000231.1_pt1 | contig 56367 bp, 53 predicted proteins | sample 1539221 | NCBI WGS metagenome assembly OEIU01 (sample SAMN03792071, study PRJEB22550) | activated sludge metagenome | feature: wastewater treatment plant; material: activated sludge; isolation source: Wastewater treatment plant of a petroleum refinery complex | place: Argentina: Zarate | collected... | reverse complement strand
GCATGTCCGGCCTGATGTCGATCACCGGCGAGCCGGGGCGCGAGCCGCAGAAGGCGGGCGTCGCCATCTCCGACATCTTCACCGGCCTCTATTCGGTCATCGCCATCCAGGCGGCCCTGCGCCATGCGGAGGCCACCGGCGAAGGCCAGCACGTCGACATGGCGCTCTACGACACGCAGATTTCCGTGCTCGGCAACCAGAACCTCAACTATCTCGTCTCCGGCATGGCGCCCGCTCAGATGGGCAATGCCCACATGAACATCGCGCCCTATGAGGTCCTGCCGGTCGCCGACGGCCACTTCATCCTGGCGGCCGGCAATGACGGCCAGTTCCAGCGCTTCTGCAAGGTCGTGGGCCTCGACGACCTGTCCACCGATCCCGACTTCGCCACCAATCCGGCCCGCGTCGTCAACCGCGTCCGCCTGCGCGAAAGGCTGGTCGCCGCGCTCGCCTCCTGGACCCGCACGGACCTTCTGCCCAGGCTCGACGCGGCGGCAGTGCCGGCGAGCCCGATCAACAACATCGCGGAATCATTCGCCGACCCGCAGACCATTGCGCGCGGCATGCGCATGGACCTCGCCGACGGCCACGGCGAGATGCTGCCCTCGGTTCGCTCGCCAATGATCTTCTCGGCGACCCCAATCGTTTACGACCACCCCTCGCCCCGCCTCGGCGAACATACGGCGGAAATCCTCGCCGAACTGGAGCAGCAAAAATGAAGAAGACCGGCGGACAATTGATCGTCGACTGCCTCGAGGCGAACGGCGTCGAGCGTATCTATTCGGTGCCGGGCGAGAGCTATCTCGCCGTGCTCGATGCGCTGCACGATTCGAAGATCGCGAACATCGTCTGCCGCCAGGAAGGCGGTGCCGCGATGATGGCCGACTGCGAGGGCCGCCTCACCGGCCGGCCCGGCATCTGCTTCGTCACGCGCGGGCCAGGCGCCACCAACGCCTCGGCCGGCATCCACATCGCCATGCAGGATTCCATCCCGATGATCCTGTTCATCGGCCAGATCGCCGGCCACGCCAAATACCGCGAAGCCTTCCAGGAAGTGGACTATCACGCCTTCTTCGGCGACATCGCCAAATGGGTCGTGGAGATCGAGGACGCCGCGCGCATCCCCGAGCTCGTCACCCGCGCCTTCGCCGTCGCCACGTCGGGCGGCCCCGGGCCCGTGGTCGTGTCCCTGCCGGAAGACATGCTGGTGTCCGAGGTCGAGGCGCCCGCCGCGCTTGCCTGCACGCCGGTCGAGACCCGGCCGGGCGCGCCCGAGCTGGACAGGCTCGAAAAGCTGCTGGCCGGCGCCGAGCGCCCCTTCGTCATCCTCGGCGGCACGCGCTGGAGCGCGGAGGCGGTGGAGCATATGCGCCGGATTTCCGAGGCGTGGTCGCTGCCCGTCGGCGTCTCCTTCCGCCGCCAGATGCTGTTCGACCACCTGCACGCAAACTATGCCGGCGACGTCGGCATCGGCATCAACCCGAAGCTGGCGACGGCGATCAAGCAGTCCGATCTCGTGCTGCTCGTCGGCGGCCGCTTCGGCGAGATGCCGTCCTCGGACTACACGCTGCTGAAAAGCCCCTACCCCGACCAGACGCTGGTGCACGTGCACGCCGACGCCGGCGAGCTCGGCCGCGTCTACCGTCCGGCGCTGGCCATCAACGCCTCGCCCGCGGCCTTCGCAGAAGCGTTCGCCGCCCGCAAGCCGCAGGCGGCGCCGGCCTGGGCCGGGCGCACCAAGGCGCTGCATTCCGACTACCTGGCATGGTCGACGCCGCCCAAGACCGGCCCCGGCGCGGTGCAAATGGGGCCGATCGTGAACTATCTGGAAAGCGTGCTGCCGGACGACGCCATCCTCACCAACGGCGCCGGCAACTACGCCACCTGGGTGCACCGCTTCCACAGGTTCCGCCGCTATGCCACGCAGGCCGCGCCCGCCTCCGGCTCGATGGGCTACGGCACGCCGGCGGCGGTGGCGGCGAAAAGCCTGTTCCCCGAGCGCGAGGTGATCGCCTTCGCCGGCGACGGCTGCTTCCTGATGAACGGGCAGGAATTCGCCACCGCCGTGCAATACGACCTGCCCATCGTTTTCGTCATCGTCGACAACGGCATGTACGGCACGATCCGCATGCATCAGGAACGCGAATATCCCGGCCGGGTCAGCGGCACGGCGCTAAAAAACCCCGACTTCGCCGCTTACGCGCGCGCCTTCGGCGGGCACGGCGAATTCGTCGACCGGACCGAAGATTTCATGCCGGCGTTCGAACGCTGTGTCGCGAGCGGCCGGCCGTCGATCATCCATGTGAAGATCGATCCCGACGCGATCACGCCGGCAGCGACGCTGTCGAACATACGCGCCGCGTCGCTGGCGAAAGCGAAGTAGACGCGATCAGGCCTGCGCGTAGGGACACATGGCCGACGTGCGGCGGCAGCGCGAACGCAAGAGCGAGTCGGCGAGATGGATGAGGTCGCGCGCGAGCGCGCTGCCGCAGGGCGCGCGCGCCAGCATGGCGACGGCGCCGGCGAAGGCGACGCCGTTGCCGTCGATGGCGGCCTGCACGGCGGCCAGCAGCTCCATTTCGTCGACGGTGATCGCGCCCGACCCGGGCTCGAGAAAACGGAACGGCTCGTCGCGCTCCCGGCGCAGGGCGCGCACGACGGCGCTGGCGCTGCGCACGAAAGCGACGGCGTCGGCGCGCGCGAAACACCTCTCGGCGCGCTCGTAGGCGTCCAGCAAGGCGCCGGGATCGTCGTTGGCCTGGCTGTCGAGCACGCTGCGCGTCACTTCGATCAGCACGGACTCGCGCTCGCACCGTGCGCACCGGTCGAGAGCCGGCAGGAAATAACGCAGCGACCGCTGCTCCGCCTCGCGCGCGGCGTCCCGCGCCGCCAGCGCGAAAAAAGCCGCGCGGCTCGCTTTGAAGGTATGAGGATCGATTGCGTCCGCCATGCCGTTCCTCGCTCGCGAAAATGTCGTTCGCATAGAGCTAGCGGCGCGGGCGCAGGCGCACAAGAATTCGCACGCCGGTTTCTGCAAAACCGGCGCTCTTTATATCTGAAATAATTGCAGCAGCGCCGCGATGACTTGCGGCGCGCGTTACGGAACTGGATTGATAACAATTCCAAGATTCCGCTTCGCGCTTGCCGGCGGCCGGAATACGGGCGGCCGCCGGCCTCAGTCCTTGCGCACGACCGTCGCGAAAACCTTTTGCGCCACCTTCCATGCGCCGTCGCTCTTCACGAAGCTGAGATAGTCCGTGAAATAGAGCGGCGGCAGTTGGCACTTCACTTTCACGAAAGCCGTGTCGGGGCCGGACTGGTCGAAATGCAGGATGGCGTCGTCGCGCGCGGACCCCTTCGACTTCGCGCTTCCGCGCTTGCGCACGTTGTCGAGCCATTGGTCGCGCGTCCAGACGACGAGCTTTCCCTCCTGCGCGAAGGTCAGTTCGCTGGAGGGATGAAAGATCGAGGCGAGCTTGTCGGCGTCGCCTTCGTAGAGACCGTCGAAATAGGTCTGCACCGCCTTCTCGATTGCGGCCTTGTCGGTCGACATTGCTTTCCTCCCATTAGTTCCACAATGTCATTCCCGCGAAAGCGGGAATGACAGATTCCGCGCTAAGCCGCCTCTTCCAGCTTCTTCGACACCATCTCGCGCAGCGCCGTCAGGTCCTTCGCGAACAGCCTTATGCCATCGGACAGCTTTTCCGTCGCCATTCTGTCCTCGTTGAGCAGCCAGCGGAAGGTCTTTTCATCGAGATGCATCCTGGCCGGCGCGGCGCCGGGCTTGTCCGGCGAGAGCCTGCGCTCGAGCTTGCCATTGTCCTTCGACAATTCCTCGAGCAATTGCGGCGATATCGTCAGACGGTCGCAGCCCGCCAGGGCTTCGATCTCGCCGGCGTTGCGGAAGGACGCGCCCATGACGACGGTCTTGATCCCGTAGCGCTTGTAATAGGCGTAGATCTGGCGGACCGAGAGCACGCCGGGATCGGTCTCGCTCGTGTAATCCTTGCCCGTTGACGCCTTGAACCAGTCGAGGATGCGCCCGACGAACGGCGAGATGAGGAAGGCGCCCGCGTCGGCAGCAGCCGCGGCCTGCGCCAGCGAGAACATCAACGTCATGTTGCAATCGATGCTCTCCGCCTGCAGGACCCGCGCGGCCTCGATGCCCTCCCATGTCGAGGCGAGCTTGATGAGGATGCGCTCGCGCCCCACGCCGCGCGCCTCGTAGTCGGAAATTAGCGTGCGCGCCTTGTCGATCATCGCATCGCGGTCGAAGGAGAGATCGGCGTCGACCTCGGTCGAGACGCGGCCCGGCACAATCCTGGTCAGCTCCGTCCCGAAATTGACGGCGAGCCGGTCGGTGATGCGGCTCGACACGCCGTTATGGCTGCGGCCCCACACGATCGCCTCTTCCACGAGGTGCTTGTATTGCGGCATGCCCGCCGCCTTCAGGATCAGCGTCGGATTGGTGGTGCAATCGGTCGCGCCGAAGGCGCGAATCGATTCCATGTCGCCGGTATCGGCGACGACCGTCGTCATGGCTTTGAGTTGTTCGAGCTTGGAGGTCATGCGGCTCTCCTTCGAGCGGATTGTATCAGATGAACTGGCGGGCGAGGCGATGGGTCAGATCGCCCATGAAATCGTGCACCAGCCGCACGCGGGCAAGGTCGCGGACGTCGTCGTGCGTCACGATCCAGTAGGTGCGGGTCACGCGCCTGTCGGGAAGAACGCGCACGAGATCGGGAAGGTTGCGCACGGCGTAGTCGTGCAGCACGCCGAGCCCCGCACCGGCCCGCACGGCCTCGATCTGGCCGAGCATGCCTGCGCATTCGAACCTCGGATTTTCGGCGAGCCCGAAGTCGCCGAGATAGTCGAGCGCAGGCGAGAAAACGAGATCAGGCACATAGGCGACGACGCGCACGCCGGAAATGTCGCCTTTCGCGAGCGCGGGCCGGCTTTTCAGAAAATCGCGCGACGCATACAGGCTCAGGCTGTAGTCGGTCAGCTTCTTGACCGTGAGCCGTCCTTCCACCGGCCGGTCGATGGTGACGGCGATATCGGCCTCGCGCTTGGCGAGCGAAAACGCGCGCGGCAACGGCACGAGCTGGACGTTGAGGCCGGGATGCTCGTCCATCAGCGCGCTCAGATGCCGGGCGAGCACGAAGGTGCCGAAACCGTCCGGCGCGCCGACGCGGACATTGCCCGATATCGCCACGTCCGCGCCCGAGAGCGCGGCCTGGGCGCGCAGCATTTCGGTTTCGATCCGTTCGGCCGCGCCGAGAAAGGTCTCGCCAGTCGCGGTGAGCGCGCAACCGTTGGTGCGGCGCTCGATCAGCTTCACGCCGAGCGCGGCTTCGAGGGTTGCGATGCGGCGACTGACCGTCGCATGATCGAGGCCGAGCTTGCGCGCGGCGCCGAGCATCTGCCCGGTGCGGGCGACGGCGAGGAAAATGCGGGCGTTGTCCCAGTCGAGCATTGTGAAGACATGCACAGCGGTTGCGCGATATCGCCGATTGATATGCGAAAAATCGTGAACGATAAAGAGGCGCAGCATGCACGCACCCTCATCCTGAGGAGCGCCTGAAAGGCGCGTCTCGAAGGATGGCCGCAACCCGCATGCTTCGAGACGCGCGCTGCGCGCGCTCCCCAGCATGAAGGGTGGAATTGAAAGCGAATACGAAGGAGAGGACCATGGCCAAGGAATTGACCCATTTCATCGGCGGCAAGCACGTCAAGGGGACGTCGGGCCGCTTCACCGACGCCTACCAGCCGATGACGGGAGAAGTGATCTCGCGGGTGCCGCTCGCCTCCAAGGCCGAGGTGCGCGCGGCGGTCGAGAACGCCATGGCCGCGCAGGTCGGCTGGGCCGCCACCAACCCGCAGCGCCGCGCCCGCGTGCTGATGAAGTTCCTCGACCTCGTGGCGCGCGACATGGAGCCGCTGGCCGAACTGCTGGCCCGCGAGCACGGCAAGACGATTCCCGACGCGAAAGGCGACATCCAGCGCGGCGTGGAAGTCATCGAATTTTCCTGCGGCGTGCCGCACCTCATGAAGGGCGAGTTCACCGACGGGGCGGGCCCGGGCATCGACATCTATTCGATGCGCCAGCCGCTCGGCGTCGTCGCCGGCATCACGCCGTTCAACTTCCCGGCGATGATCCCGATGTGGAAGTTCGGCCCGGCGATCGCCTGCGGCAACGCCTTCATCCTCAAGCCGTCCGAGCGCGATTGCGGCGTGCCGCTGCGCCTTGCGGAACTCATGATCGAGGCGGGCCTGCCTGCCGGCATTCTCAACGTCGTCAACGGCGACAAGGAGGCCGTCGACGCGCTTCTCGACGACCGGGACGTGAAGGCCATCGGCTTCGTCGGCTCCACGCCGATCGCCGAATATGTCTACACGCGCGGCTGCGCGGCCGGAAAGCGCGTGCAGTGCTTCGGCGGCGCCAAGAACCACATGGTCATCATGCCCGACGCCGACCTCGACCAGGCCGTCGATGCGCTGATCGGCGCGGGCTACGGCTCGGCCGGCGAGCGCTGCATGGCGATCTCCGCCGCCGTGCCGGTCGGCAAAGGCACGGCCGACGCGTTGATGGCCAAGCTCATCCCGCGCGTGGAATCGCTAAAGATCGGCCCCTCGACGGACCTTTCCGCCGACTACGGCCCGCTGGTGACGGCCGAGGCGCTGCAGCGCGTGAAGAACTACGTCGATATCGGCGTCAAGGAAGGCGCCAAGCTCGTCGTCGACGGCCGCAACTTCAAGATGCAGGGCTACGAGAACGGCTATTACATGGGCGGCTGCCTGTTCGACGACGTCACCAAGGACATGCGCATCTACAAGGAGGAGATCTTCGGACCCGTCCTGTCGGTGGTGCGCGCCGGCGGCTACGAGGAGGCGCTCCAGCTCGTCAACGACCACGAATACGGCAACGGCGTCGCGATCTTCACCCGCGACGGCGACGCGGCGCGCGACTTCGCCTCGCGCTGCCAGATCGGCATGGTCGGCGTGAACGTGCCGATCCCGGTGCCGATCGCCTATTACACGTTCGGCGGCTGGAAGCGCTCGGGCTTCGGCGACCTCAATCAGCACGGCCCGGACGCGATCCGCTTCTACACCAAGACCAAGACCGTCACGTCGCGCTGGCCCTCGGGCGTCAAGGACGGCGCGAGCTTCGTCATTCCGACGATGAACTGATCCTGCCGACGATGAACTGACCTGTCTCTTGTCGCCGAAGGATGCTATCATATTTGATAGCATCCGGAGGCCGGCAAGGAGGCCGACTTGGCGCAAGTCCTCATCCGCAACCTGTCCGACGATACGATCGAAGCGCATCGCGCCCGGGCGAAGGCCAAGGGGCAGTCCCTCGAGCAGGCGCTTCGCGAGCTCATCGAAGCGGCGGCGCCTTACGGCGCGGAGGAAAGGCTTGCGCTCGCGGAGCGTTTGCAGTCGCAGACACCGCCCGGGCCGCGAACCGACCCGGTCGCGCTGATCAGGGAAGATCGCGGTCGATGACGCTTGTCGTCGACGCCAGTGTCGCCTTCTGCTGGTTCACCCGCGAAGCGGGCTCCGCGCAGGCCAATGCTCTCATCCGATCGAAAGAAGAGCTTATCGCGCCCTCGTTGCTGTGCGTCGAGGTCGCCAACACCGCCTGGAAGAAACTTCGAAACAAGGAGATGACCGCCGATCAGGCGCTCGCTGCGACCGTGGAAATCAGGCGCTTCATTCTGGAGATCGCGCCGGTCGAGACCCTGACCCGCGACGCTCTGGACATAGCGTCGCAGATCAACCACTCCCTGTATGATTGCGTCTATCTGGCGCTCGCGCGACGACGCGAAGCCAGATTCATTACGCTGGACGACGTATTTTTACGGGCGCTGGCGGACACGACCTTTGAAAAGATGGCGCTTCATCTCGCCGACTGGCGTCCGGCGTGAATGCTTCCGAACCTTCCCGCAAGCTGCTCGTCGCGCGCATCGGCGTCGCGCAGCTCATCGGCTATGGTGGCACCTATTACCTGCCGGCGATCCTCGCCGCGCCGATCGGGCGCGATCTCGGCCTGTCGCCCAACTGGACCTTCGCCGGCCTGTCGATCGCGCTGATCGTGTCGAGCTTCATCGGCCCGCTGGTCGGCCGCCATGTCGACCTCGGCGGCGGACGGCGCGCGCTGGTCGCGTCGAATTTCGCCTTCGCCCTAGGCCTCGCGCTGCTCGGATTCGCCCAAGGGCTGCCGCTGATGATCGCGGGCTGGTTCGTCATCGGGCTCGGCTGTGGCCTCGGCTATTACGAGACGGCGTTCGCCGCGCTGACGCGGCTCTATGGCGTCTCGGCGCGCCGCCTCATTTCCGGCGTCACGCTGATCGCCGGCTTCACCTCGACAGTGTCATGGCCGCTGATGGCGTGGCTCGAGGCGCATGCCGGCTGGCGCGGCGCCTGTTTCTTCTGGGTCGCCGCGAACCTGCTGATCGCCCTGCCGCTCAATCTCACGCTGCCCGCGCCCGACCCGACGGCGGACGAGGGCGCGTCAACAGGAAACGCCGCCGAGCGAAGCCATGTCGTCGCGCTCGCGATGGAGCGGCGCGCCATGACGGCGATCGGGCTGATGTTCACGGCCACCGCCATCGTGAGTTCCGGCCTGTCGGCGATCATGCCGCGCCTGCTCGCGCATTTCGACGTGTCGCAGACGGCGGCGATCGCGGCGTCCGCGCTGATCGGCCCGGCGCAGGTCGTGGGCCGGATCGCCGAAATGAGCTGGCTCAGCCGCTATCATCCGCTGGTGTCGGCGCGGCTGGCGACGATCTTCCTGCCGGTCGGGACGGTCGTCTTCGTCGGCGGCGGCGCGGCCTTCGCGGCGCCCTTCACCATGCTCTACGGGCTCGGCAACGGCATATTGACGATCGCGCGCGGCGCGCTGCCGCTCGCGATCTTCGGTCCCGCCGGCTACGGACGGCGGGTCGGCGTCCTCTCCGCGCCCTCGCGCATCGCGTCGGCGCTGGCGCCGGTGGCGGTAGGCGTCCTGTTCGACGCCTCGCCCGCCGCCGGGCTGGCGGTCATGGCCGCCTGCAACATGATCGGTCTGGCCGCGCTTTTCATCATTTCGGCGCGGCCGAAGGATTGATCAGCCGCGTCCCGCGACCTGGTGGTAGACCCAGAGCACCACGACCGCGCCGACAATGGAGACGATCAGGCTGTAGATGTTGAGGCCGGTGACGCCTGCGGCGCCGAAGAAAGTGAAGATGAAGCCGCCGACGACGGCGCCGACGACGCCGAGCACGACATCCATCAGGAAGCCCTCCCCGCTCTTGTTGACGATCTTCGAGCCGATGAAGCCGGCGATGAGGCCGAGGATGATCCATGCGATGACCGACATGCGCTGTTCTCCGAACCGGCCGGCGCAACGGCGCTCCGGCACAGGGCGAAATGTCGTGAGACTTTTTCAAAAACGCAAGTGACGAGCGACAGGTCCCCTGCCGACTTGTCTTGGCCACGATCCGACACAACATTGTCCGGGCGGCCGCACGAGGCCGCGTGACCATCTTGACCAGTGACGTTATTCTCGCGTCGCAGGCGCTGATTGCTCTTGCGGCCTCGACGAACCAAGGGAGAGCACAATGGGATTCTTCGACGACGCAGTGCAGGACGCGGTGCCCGGAGGCAGCCTCGCCAAGCCGATCGCCATCGCCATCGGCGCGCTCCTGCTCAAGAACATGCTGACCCGCAAGTCGGAGCCGGATCCCGCGCCGGCCCCGGCGCCATCGCAGTCCCTGCCGCCGCTAGGCGGCGACGGAGCCGGCCTGCCGGGCGGCCTCGGCGGCGGCCTGCTGGGCGGCCTCGGCGATCTCGTCTCCAAGTTCGAGAAGGCCGGCCATGGCGACACGGTCGGCTCCTGGATCGGATCGGGCCAGAACCAGCCGCTCCAGCCGGGACAGCTCGGCTCGGCGCTCGGCCAGACGACGATCAGCGATCTCGCGCGTCAGGCGGGCATCAGCGAGCAGGATCTGCTGAACGGCCTCGCGCAGGCGCTGCCGGGCGTGATCGACAAGCTGACGCCGGGCGGCCGCCTGCCGACCGCCGCCGAGCTTTCGGCGCGCTGAGCGACTGGCATACGCGCATCCATCCGGCGGCTTCGGCCGCCGGATTTTTTTATGGCTTCAAGCCGCCTTGCTGGCCTGCGCGGCGACAGGCGCGAGCAGGCCGGCGGCCGTGAGCACCAGCGCCTTGGTGTAATCCTTGGCGAGGGCCGGCGAACGGCGGAAGCGCGCGACGATGACTTCGGCGATCTCGTCGATCACCGCTTCATCGCCGCCCTCGATCGTCTCGGCCGGCAGGCCCGCGCTGCGCGCCAGAACGGCAAGATCGCGGCGGCTCGCCGCGGCGCCGTGCTGAAGATTGGACAGCGCGCACCGCCAGGCGCGCCAATGGAGATCGGCCAACGCCTTCGCCGCCCCCGATTCGCGCGCCGCAGCATGCCAGAACGCCGCGAGGCGATCGCGTGCAAGCGGTTCCGCCCAAAGCAGAATATCGGCAGCAAGCCTTGCATGGTCGAGGCGCACGGGCGGGGGTCCGTCGGATCAAATCGGGTGGCGAATGACCCTTGATAGCACGGGATTTTCGACCATTTCGCGGCGCACCAAATTTTTTTGACGCTGGGGAATACGGGGACAAAAAAGCCGCCGCGCAACACGCGGCGGCTTCGAAATTTGTGAACCGGCGTCCGCCTATTCGGCGGCGATGCGCAGGATCGGCGCGGCGTCCTTCACCTTCTCGTCGACGTGCGGCTCGAACTTCACGAAATTCTCGCGGAACATGGCGACCAGCTTCTTCGCGGTCTCCACGAACTCGGCCTTCGACTGCCAGGTCTTCACGGGATCGAGAATGTGCGGCTCGACGCCGGGCACCGAGGTCGGCACGGCCAGACCGAAATAGGGGTCGGTGCGGAAATGCTCCTTCGACAACGAACCGTCGAGGGCGGCGCGCAGCAGGCGGCGCGTCACGCGAATCGGCATGCGGCGGCCGACGCCGTACTTGCCGCCGGTCCAGCCGGTGTTGACCAGCCAGCAATCGACGTGATGGCGGGCGATCAGGTCGCGCAGCAGGTTGCCGTAGACCGAGGGATGACGCGGCATGAAGGGCGCGCCAAAGCAGGTCGAGAAAGTCGCCTGCGGCTCGGTCACGCCCTTTTCCGTGCCGGCGACCTTGGCGGTGTAGCCGGACAGGAAGTGATACATGGCCTGGCTCGGATCGAGCTTGGCGATCGGCGGCAGCACGCCGAAGGCGTCGCAGGTCAGCATCACGATATTCTTGGGATGCGGCGCGCGGCCCGTCGACGAGGCGTTGGGAATGAAGTCGAGCGGATAGGCGATGCGGGTGTTTTCGGTCTTCGAGGCGTCGTCGAAATCCGGAACGCGGGTCGTGGCGTCGAGAACGACGTTCTCCATCACCGTGCCGAAGCGCTTGGTGGTGGAGAAGATTTCCGGCTCGGCCTCCTCGGAGAGCTTGATCGCCTTGGCGTAGCAGCCGCCCTCGAAATTGAACACGCCGTCCTTCGACCAGCCGTGCTCGTCGTCGCCGAGCAGCGTGCGCTCGGGATCGGCCGAGAGCGTCGTCTTGCCGGTGCCCGACAGGCCGAAGAAGACGGCGGAATCATTGCTGTCGCCGACATTGGCTGAGCAGTGCATCGGCATGACGTTCTGCGCGGGCAGCACGTAGTTGAGATAGGTGAAGACCGACTTCTTCATCTCGCCGGCGTAGCTGGTGCCGCCGATGAGGACGATCTTGCGGGTGAAGTCGATGGCGATGACCGTCTCGGTGCGGCAACCATGGCGCTTGGGGTCGGCCTTGAAGGACGGCAGGTCGACGATGGTCAGTTCCGGAACGAAGGAGGCGAGCTCGGCGCGCTCCGGGCGGATCAGCAGGTTGCGGATGAACAGCGAATGCCAGGCGTATTCGGTGAAGACGCGCGTCTTCACGCGGAACGTCTGGTCGGCGCCGCCGTAGAGATCCTGCGCGAAGAGTTCCTTGCCCCTGGCGTGCTCGAGGAAATCGGCGAGCAGGACGTCGAAGTTCTCTTTCGACATCTTGCCGTTGTTGTCCCACCACACGCTGTCGGCGGTCAGGGCGTCGTCGACGACGAACTTGTCCTTCGGCGAGCGGCCGGTGTGCTGGCCGGTCTCGGCGACGATCGCGCCGCCGGCGGCGATGATCGCCTCGCGGCGCTGCATGGCTTCCTCGTAGAGGAACGGCGCGCCGAAATTGTAGGCGACCTGCGCCAGATCCTTGAAGCCGAATTTGTCCGCGCCATAAGCGGGATTGAAATCGCCCATCTGTTTCATGCGTTTCTCCCGATCGGTCGGGGCCGCGTTATTGGAATCGCGGTCCGGACGCATCGTGTCATGTCCGTGAAAGTGGCGCGACGTTTAGTGCGCGCGCGGCTTCAGGGCAAGACGCCCCGGCCGGAATTGGACGGACAATATCAACAGCGTGTTACGATTCCGAGGCGGATTGCTCGCCGAGCGCGCGCGATTGCTTGGCTAATGCAACTAGAATTTCACGCAAGGCGCCCGGTGTTGCAATGCGGGAAGCAAAGGCGATTCGCGAAGTCTTGTCGCCTGCCGCCAGATCGAGGCCTTCGGGATCGAGACCCGTGGCATGCCAGCGCGCCTCCGGCTGCCCGTCCAGCTTCGCGGCATAAAGCCGCAGCGCGTCGGCGTGATCGGCGTTGAGATGGCCGATCGCGCTCTCTTCCGCGGCGATCAGCGCATCGGCGCCGTCGAGATCGGCGAGGATTTCCGACGGCTCGAAACCCGCCGCGCGCGCGAAGCCGCCGTTCAGGTGAAAGCCGGTCACGCGCATGCGCCAGAACGAGAAGTCGGGAAAATCGGCATAGAGCGCCGATTTCGGATGGCGGGCGAGAAAGCGCCGGCGCAGCAGCGGATCGGCGTCGCGCGCGATCTCGCCGGAGACGGTGAGGCGCGGATGGGCGAGCGGATCGCCCTTGCCGGTCTGGGCGAGCAGGATCGAGGCCTGCGGCCGCGCCTCCAGATGGCGCGTATGGGCGGCGAGCGTCGACATCAGCAGGATCGGCGCGCCGTCGCTGGCGGTCGCGACATTGACCAGCGTGGTGAAGGGGCGGCCCTGATCGTCCAGCGTCGCCAGCGCGCCGGCGCGGATCGTGCGCAGCAGGCGCTTGGCCTCCCCTCTGGCGTCATAGGACGGATCGATTGGCGGGATCGCGCCGGGCTTTTCGGCGGTTTCGGTCGTCATGGGCTCGATTTCCGGACGTTTTAGGGCTATAGCAGCGGCTGCTTGTCGCATTTTGGCCGATATTGGCCAAGACATTCCGCGCCGCGCTCGACGGCTTAGCGCCGTTCTAAATTCAACGTTCAGAGCGCATTCACCCAGCGCGGCGCAGGTTCAGGGCGGAGCCGGTCCGGGCTGCCGCCGGCTTCGCGCAACGACGCCGCATCGATCGGGGATCGCACATTGCCCACCATCGCTCTCGTAGACGACGACCGCAACATTCTCACTTCGGTGTCCATCGCCCTCGAGGGCGAAGGCTACCGCGTCCAGACCTATACCGACGGGGCCTCCGCGCTCGACGGCCTGCGCACCAATCCGCCCGACCTCGCCATCTTCGACATCAAGATGCCGCGCATGGACGGCATGGAGCTGCTGCGCCGCCTGCGCCAGAAATCCGACCTGCCCGTGATCTTCCTGACCTCGAAGGACGAGGAGATCGACGAATTGTTCGGCCTGAAGATGGGCGCGGACGATTTCATCCGCAAACCCTTCTCGCAACGCCTGCTGGTCGAGCGCGTGAAGGCGATCCTGCGGCGCTCGAGCCCGAAAGAGGCGACGGCGCAGAAGGAGCAGGAGATCAAGCTGCTCGAGCGCGGCGCGCTGCGCATGGACCCCGAGCGCCACACCTGCACCTGGAACGGCCAGCCGGTGACGCTGACCGTCACCGAATTCCTGATCCTGCAGGCGCTCGCCACCCGGCCGGGCGTGGTCAAGAGCCGCAACGCGCTGATGGATGCGGCCTACGACGACCAGGTCTACGTCGACGACCGCACGATCGACAGCCACATCAAGCGGCTGCGCAAGAAGTTCAAGGCGGTGGACGACGATTTCGAGATGATCGAAACCTTGTATGGCGTCGGCTATCGCTTCAAGGAAGCGTGACGCATGGACCGCGAGCCTTAGGCTCGCATGGATACGGATCCACCCTGCCGCCAGCGAGCCTGAAGGCTCGCGGTCCAATACGGGAGCCGCATGAGCGTCGAGGCGCATAGCGAACAGGTCGTGCGGCCGATGCGTCGGCTGAAGCGGCTCGTGCGCCTGCGCCAGTTGTGGCGCGGAACGCTGGCGCGTTTTTCATCCTCGCTCACGCGCCGCATCATCGTCCTCAATCTCGGCGGCCTGTTCGCGCTGCTGCTCGGCTTCCTCTACCTCAACCAGTTCCGCGCCGGCCTGATCGACGCCAGGCTGCAGAGCCTGCAGATCCAGGGCGAGATCATCGCGGCGGCCATCGCCTCGTCGGCGACGGTGGAGACGGACTCGATCGCGATCGATCCGGAAAAGCTGCTGCAGCTCGCGCCAGGCCAGAGCTACGGGCCCGCGGAGGAATCCTCGCCGAGCCTCGAATTCTCGATCAACCCCGACCGGATCGGGCCGCTGCTGCATCGTCTCGTCTCGCCGACGCGCACGCGCGCGCGCGTCTACGATCGCGACGGCTACATGCTCCTCGACTCGCGCTCGCTGACGAGCCGCTCGCTGATCGTGCCGTCGGACCTGCCGCCCGTCGGCGACAAGCCGGGCTTCTGGGAAAGCGTTTGGGCGCAGTTCAAGCGCCTCTACGGGCCGAGCGGGCCGTCCGGCGAGATCGAGGCGACGGTCGGCGACGGCCGCGCCTATCCGGAGGTCGCGCGCGCCCTGTCCGGCTCGGCGGGGGCGGTGGTGCGCGTCAACGACCGCGGCGAGACGGTCGTGTCGGTCGCCGTGCCGATCCAGCGCTTTCGCGCCGTGCGCGGCGCGCTGCTGCTGTCGACGCGGGGCGGCGACATCGACAAGATCATCGCCTCCGAGCGCTGGGCGATCGTGCGCATCTTCCTCGTTTCGGCGAGCGTGATGCTGCTGCTCTCGCTGTTCTTCGCCGGCACGATCGCCGAACCGATCCGCCGCCTGGCGGAAGCGGCGGAGCGCGTGCGGCGCGGCGGCAAGGCCCGTCACGAAATTCCGGATTTTTCCGACCGCTCCGACGAAATCGGCCATCTCTCCGTCGCCTTGCGCGACATGACCAGCGCGCTCTACCTGCGCATTGAGGCGATCGAGAGTTTCGCAGCCGACGTGGCGCACGAACTCAAGAACCCCCTGACCTCCCTGCGCAGCGCGGTCGAGACGCTGCCGATCGCCAAGACCGATACGTCACGCAAGCGCCTGCTCGAGGTCATCGAGCACGACGTGCGCCGGCTCGACAGGCTGATCAGCGACATTTCCGACGCGTCGCGGCTCGACGCGGAGCTTGCGCGCTTCGACATGGCGGAGGTCGACATCTCCGCTGTCCTGCAAGCCGTCGTCGGCGTCGCGCAGAGCGTCGACCGCGGCGATGGCGTGCGCGTCGTCTTCGATCTCGCCGACGTCCCCGCGCCCGAGAACGGCCGCAAGCCGTGGCGCGTGCTCGGCCACGATTCGCGGCTCGGCCAGGTCTTCAACAATCTCATCGACAACGCCCGGTCCTTCTCGGAGCCGGGCGGAACCGTGCGCGTCAGCCTGCGGCCCGCGCGCGGCCCGGGCGCGAACGGCGGGCGCGAGGGCTACGAGGCGATCGTCGACGACGATGGGCCCGGCGTTCCCGCGCACGCCTTCGAGCGCATCTTCGAGCGCTTCTACACCGATCGCCCGAACCAGGGTTTCGGCCAGAATTCCGGCCTCGGCCTCTCGATCTCGCGCCAGATCGTGGAAGCCCACAACGGGCGCATCCGCGCGATGAACCGCACCGACCCGAAGGATCCGGAAAGGCCGCTCGGCGCGCGCTTCACCGTCTGGCTGCCGGCCGCGCCATGACATACGCACGATGACACGAAAGACCATCCACGGCGTGGCCGTGGCCATTGGCGGCGCGGGCGTGCTGCTGCGGGGGCGGTCAGCCGCGGGAAAGAGCCGTCTCGCCGAGGATCTCGCCGGCGAGGCGCAGCGGCGCGGCTGGTTCGGCCGGCTCGTCGCCGACGACCGCGTTCAGATTGTAGCCCATGGCGACAGGCTGGTGCTTTCGCCGCACGCGGCGATCGCCGGGCGGGTCGAGCGCCGTGGGCAGGGCGTCTTTCCCGTCGAGCACGAGGCGGCCGTGGTCCTGCGCCTGGTGGTCGATCTGGTCGACCGCGACCGCGCCGCCGATCATCCCGCGCGCATGCCCGCGCCGCAGGACTCCGTCGTGGTCATCGAGGGCGTCATGACCCCGCGCCTCGCGCTGGCGATCGGCGAACCCGGCGCCGCGCAGGCGATTCTCGAACGTATCCACCAGATTGGCGCCTAAAATGACGGCTTCCGCGCGCATTTTGCTTGCCAAGCGCATCGCGACGCACAAAATGGCCGCCCGCTGTGTGGCGCGGCCGGCGGCGCGGGGGCAGGTCGACCTGCCGCCGTCGATTTCACAGGAGTTCCCGGGCGCGCTCGATGCGAACATCCAGAACCACCCACCTTCCTCGCGCGGCGGGAGCCGGGCGCATAGTGACAATCAACCAATTCCGGCTAGCCTTCGCGCGAGATGCGCGCCGCGGGCCTCCCGGCGGCGGCGAATGAACGGTAACGTCTGATGATCGGCATGGTCCTTGTGACCCATGGTTGCCTGGCTACGGAATTCCGCGCGGCGCTCGAACATGTCGTGGGCCCGCAGAAGCAATTGGCGACGATCACCATCGGCGCCGAGGATGATATGGAAAAGCGGCGCGGCGACATACTCGCGGCCGTCAATTCCGTCGAATCCGGACAGGGCGTGATCCTGCTCACCGACATGTTCGGCGGCACGCCGTCCAATCTGGCGATTTCCGTGATGAACGGCGCGAAGGTCGAGGTCGTCGCCGGCATCAACCTGCCGATGCTGATCAAGCTCGCCTCGGTGCGGGACCACAGCAATCTCGAAACGGCCGCCGCGCAGGCGCAGGACGCCGGCCGCAAATACATCCAGATCGCCAGTCGCGTGCTGAGCGGGAAGTGACGATGGACGCATCCGACCAGGACGATTGTTCAGGCGCCGCCCAATTTCCCGAGGGCGCGATCGTGCGCGACATGCCGATCGTCAACAAGAAGGGCCTGCACGCGCGCGCCACGGCCAAGTTCGTGCAATGCGTGGAGAATTTCGACTGCGACGTCTTCGTCTCGCGCTGCGGAGAGACGGTCGGGGGCACGTCGATCATGGGCATCCTGACGCTCGGCGCCGGCATCGGCACGACGATCACCGTGGCGGCCCTGGGCGCGCAAGCCGAACAGGCGATCGAGGCGATCACGACGCTCGTCGCCAACCGGTTCGGCGAGGACGAATAGGGATGCGTCGCCGCGCCCGCAGCCGCGCGGCGCAATCTTCGCGAAACGTGCGTTCACGCCACCCGATGGCCCGATGAAATCGACACGGCGACGTCGATCGCCGGCAGTTTTTTCCTGAATTTCTCCGGCCGCCCGAACAGATAGCCCTGCATCAGTTTCACGCCGGCCGCGCGCAGGGCCTGATATTGCTCGTAGGTCTCGACGCCCTCGCCCGTCACCTCGATATCGTAGGCGCAGGCGAGCTGGATGGTGGCGGCCACGATCGCCGCCGAACCCGCATCGCGCGGCGCGTCGGCGACGAAGGAACGGTCGATCTTCAGGCGGTCGAAGGGGAAGCGCTTGAGATAGCTCATCGACGCGAAGCCGGTGCCGAAATCGTCGAGCGCGATCGAGACGCCGCTTTCCCGCAGCGCCCGCAACTCGGCGAGATCGTCGCCCCTGTCCTGCAGGAGAACGGATTCGGTGATCTCGAGCTCGAGCCGTGCGGGCTCGAGACCGCTCTCGTCGAGAGCTTCCTTCACGACGGCGGCGAAATCGCCGTTGGCGAGTTGCAGGGGCGATACGTTGACGGCGACGGCGACATGGCCGGGCCAGGTCGTCGCATCGGCGCAGGCGCGGCGCAGCACCCATCTGCCGAGCTCCGCGATCTGGCGCGTTTCTTCCGCGAGACGCACGAAACGCAGCGGCGGGATGGGCCCGAGCTGCGGGTGACGCCAGCGCAGCAGCGCTTCCATGTAGCGGATGCGGAGCGTGTCGGCGTCGACGACCGGCTGATAGAAAAGCTCCAGCCCGCCCTCCGCGATGGCTTTGGCGAGGTCGGCGGCGAGCGCTCGCTTCGTCAGCGCCTCCAGCTCCATGTGCGGCTCGAACATGCGGCAGACGCCGGCGCCGGCGGCCTTGGCGTCATAGAGCGCGACGTCGGCGCGGCGCAGCATGTCGTCGGTCGAGAGCCTGGCGTCGTCGATGAGCGCGATCCCCGCGCAGGCGTTGATCTCGAGAGTCCGACGCTGCCAGACGTAGGGCTGGCGAATATGCGCGACAGCCTGCTCCGCGAGCGCCTCCGCGTCGACGTCAAAGCGCGACCGAAGCCCGATCGCCAGAGCGAATTCGTCGCCGCCGAGGCGCGCGATCACATGCGCCTGCGGCGCGGCGGCGGCCAGGCGGGCGGCGCATTCGCGCAATATGCTGTCGCCCGCCGCATGGCCCTGGCTGTCGTTGACGGGCTTGAAATCGTCGAGGTCGAACAGGATCACGACGATCGCCTCGTAATCGCTTCCGATCCGGCTGCGCAATTCAGCGATCGTGTGCAGGAAGAGCGCGCGGTTGGCGAGCTGCGTCAATTCGTCGTGCATCGCCATATGCGCGATACGCTCGTTGGCCTGTTCGCGCTCGGTGATGTCCTCGTGCGTGACGACGATGCCGCCGTCGGCGCAGACGGCATGGTTCACCATGATGGAGCGCCCGTCGTTCAGCCGGTCGACGCGGCGGTCGGTGAAGCGGCGAGACATGGCGTCGCGCGTGTAGGCCTCGGGCGAAGCGCCGGAATAGACGCCGTGCGCGGCGCGCAGCGCCAGAACCTCGCGCGCCGGCATGCCGGCCGTGATCTCGTCCGGCTTCAGGCCGTAGAGCGTCGCATAGCGCGTATTGCAGATCACGACCCGCGCGCTCTTGTCGAAGACGACCAAGCCCTGCGACATGCTTTCGAGCGCGACCGCGAAGCGCTGGTTGGACAATTCGAGCGCGCTCGACTGCGCGCGCAACGCGGCTTCCTTGTCGGCCAGCTTGCGAAACTGGTCGCGCAGGGCGCACGTCAGGAAGGCCGCGATGACCAGCGCGAGCAGCGTCGCCATCACGATGGCGGCCGCTTGCTCGCGCCACTGGGCGAGCGCCGTCGACGTGGCGATCGAGACAGTGACGATGAAATCGCTGAATGCGACCGGATGGAGCGCGATCAGACGCTGCTCGCTGTCGAAGGCGCTCGTCGTCTCGTAGAGGCCTCCGCCGCCGGCCGCGGTCGCGTAGAAGGGCGATGTCGGCGGCACAGTCTGGCCGGCCGTCAGCGACACGCCGTTGGGGTAGCGCGCGAGCACGCGGCCGGCGCGCGTGAAGAGGGCGTAGCTGCGGCCCGCCATGGCGGAAACGGGCGAATAATTGCTCACCAGCGCGGAGGGTTTAGCCAGCACCCGCACAAGTCCGGCGACGGGCCCGCCCGCGGGCGCGACCGGCTTGGAAATATCCACGACCAGTTCGCCGGTCGCCTCGCTGACGCGCAAAAGGCCGACGCGCGCCCGCGGCTCGCGGCTCGCGGCCGCAGCCGCGGCGTCCTCGTCCCGCGCGTCGGCCTCCAGGGCCGGCAGGCCGCGGGAGGTCGAGAGCCTGCGCCCCTCGGCGTCGAAGATTTCGATCACGTCGATCACCGGCCGCTTGTCGGCGGCGGCGGCCATGGCGCGGAGCGTTTCAGGCGCGACGGCGGCCTCGCCGAAGGCGATCGGTCCATTCGCCGCCAGCGCCGCCTCCACCTCGTTGATCGCAAATTCGACGCTGCGATTGGATCGCTGCACCTGCTCGGCGAGCATGACGGAGAGGCCCGTCACGCCCTCGCCCGCTTCGGACAGGGCGTTCTGGCGCAGCTTCAGGAGCGCGGCGGCGCTGACGCAGCCGACGACCAGGACGGCGGCCAGAACGACCACGACGATGCGCCTGAAACTCGATCCGACCACGAGCCGCATTCCATCCGGAAAAAGTAGTCTCCCGGACCAGCTTGCTGCTCAAGAGTTTCCAATATCTTTCCGCATTCGCGCCAACGTTAGGGAAATCCCATGTAATTCCGTCGTTTACGATTGCGTTACGTCAATTGGCCAGGACCCTGCGCCAGCCGATCAGGCCCGCAGTCGAGCCATCCAGGCCGGCTGTCGGCCTGTCCGCATCCTGCACGATCGGCGCCAGGCGGTTGCACAATTCCTTGCCGAGTTCGACGCCCCACTGGTCGAAAGGGTTAATGTCCCAGACGACCGATTGCACGAAGACCTTGTGCTCGTAGCAGGCGACGAGACGACCGAGCGTGCGGGGATCGAGCCGGCGATACATGAAGGTCGAGGTCGGCCGCTCGCCGGCGAAAACCTTGTGCGGGGCCAGCTTTTCGATCTCCTCGGGCGAGAGCCCCTGCTTGCGCAGAATGTCCTCCACTTCGGCGCGCGAACGGCCGCGCATCATCGCCTCGCTCTGGGCGAGGCAATTGGCCACCAGCAGCGCGTGGTGGCCTGCGTCCGCGTCGGTCGGCTCGGCGGCGACCAGAAAGTCGATCGGCGCGATATCCGTTCCCTGATGCAGTAACTGGAAGAAGGCGTGCTGGCCGTTGGTGCCGGGCTCGCCGAACAGGAAGGGGCCGGTCGCCATGTCGGCGGGCGCGCCGCTCAGCCGCACCGACTTGCCGTTCGATTCCATGTCGAGCTGCTGCAGATAGGCCGGGAACCGCGCGAGCCGCTGGTCGTAGGGGATGACGAGATGGGCCGGTTCGTTCCAGAGATTGCGTCGCCAGACGCCGAGCAGCGCCATGACTACGGGAATGTTGCGGTCGAGCGGCGCGGAGACGAAATGCTGGTCGATATCCTGCCCGCCGCGCAGGAAATCCTCGAAGCGCTGGGCGCCGATGGCGATGACGAGCGACAGGCCGATCGCCGACCACATGGAATAGCGCCCACCGACCCAGTCCCAGAAACCGAAGACGCGGTCAGGGCGGATGCCGAATTCGGCGACCTTGTCGAGCCGGGTGGAGACGGCCGCGAAATGATCGGCGACCGCCGCCTCGCCGAGCGCATCCGCCACGAATTTTCGCGCCGAGGCGGCGTTGGTCATCGTCTCCTGCGTCGTGAATGTCTTGGAGGAGACAATGAACAGGGTCTTTGTGGGATCGAGGCCCTTCAGCGTATCGCCGAGATCGGCGCCGTCGACATTGGAGACGAAATGCATCCGCAAATGCGGCGCGCAGAAAGGCGACAGCGCGCGCGCGGCCATGGCCGGGCCGAGGTCCGAGCCGCCGATGCCGATGTTGACGATGTCGGTCAGCACGTCGCCGCGCGCGCCGCGGATCGCGCCGGAGCGCACGGCCTCGGCGAAGGCGGCGACCCTGGCCCGTACCTCGCGCACCTCGGGCATGACGTCCTTGCCGTCGACGAGGATCGGGCCGCCGTCGAGGTTGCGCAGCGCCATGTGCAGCGCCGGTCGATGCTCGGTGACATTGACCTTCTCGCCGGCGAAGAGCGCGGCGCGGCGCTCCTCCACTTTCGCCGCGCGCGCGAGCGCGACGAGCAGTTCCATCGTGCGGGCGTTCGCCTTGTGCTTGGAGAAGTCGAACAGCAGATCGTCGAGCCGCAGGCTGAAACGGGCGAAGCGTTCAGGATCGGCGAACAGATCGATCGTCCGCCGGTCGGCGAGTTCGGCGCGGTGCGCGGCGAGAGCGCCGAGCGCGGCGCAGACTTCATCTCGTGACATGGCGTTTCCTGACAAATGAACGAAACGGAGTGCGTCGGCGCGGAGCATTGCGGCGTGCGGCCCCGCAATGCAGCGCAGTCGCAGTTCAATCTCGCGCAGTCAACACCAAACGCGGCCGCGCAACCATCCTTCGTCCGCAACCTTTCACGCCGGATCCGTCGCCTTCGGCCGGCGCTCGGACAGGAGGTTGGCGACGAGCAGGAAGCAGGCGCCGAGCGAGGAGAGCAGCACCAGCGTCAGCTTGCGCCGGTCCCGTTCCGCCGCGAGCGAGGCGGCCTCCTGCGCGACAACGAGCCGGCGCTCCTGCAGCTTGTGCTGCAGGTCGAGCGCACGATCGAGTATCTCGCGCTCGAAGGCGTTGAGCTTCTGGAAATTCTCGAAGGTGAGATCGGCGCGCGCGGCCTCGTTGAGCGCGCGATAGGCGTCGTTGACCGGCTTGAACTCGAACAGGCCGGCGATCGCCATTTCCGCCATCAGCGCGCGAAAGGGAAAGGCCTTGTCGAGCAGATTGAGCTGATAGAGCTTTGCGACGACGCCGCGCTGGCGCGTCTCGTCGGCAGGATCGAGCGCGAACAGGGTCGAACTCTGCACCTGCGCGTTGAAATATTGCACCTGCGTCTCGCGCAAGGTCGAGACGCGCGCGTCGATGCGGCGGATTTCGTCGTTCTTCCCGTCGACCTTGCCGGCTATGGCGTCGACGTAGAAGAACTGGCCGGCGGCGCCGATGATCGACAGAACGAAGCCGATGACGATGGCCGCCACCTTCGGGCTCGGCCGCACGAGCCACGCGATTCTGATGCTTTTCTCTTCCGGTTCCGACATGATGGCGCCCCCGCGCGCATCGTGGCGCGGCGACGCGCCGGCGGCAAGACGTCACGACGCGCGCAGGAAATCGGTCAGGCGGCGGACGAGCGCGGCCTCGTCGGCCAGCTCGCATTCCCAGACGACGAGCGCGCGCCAGCCGAGCGCCGCCAGCTCGGCCTGCGCGCGCGCGTCGCGCGCGACATTGCGGGCGATCTTGGCGCGCCAGTAATCGACGTTCGTCTTCGGCATGCGCGCGCCGCGCCGGCAATCGTGGCCGTGCCAGAAGCAGCCGTTGACGAAGATCGCCTTGCGGGCGCCGACATAGGCGATGTCCGGCCTGCCCGGAATGTCCTTGCGATGCAGCCGGTAGCCCGGCGCGATCGGGCGCAGCAGGCGGCGCACCTTCATTTCGGCGGACGTGTCTCGGCCGGGCACGGCCCGCATGATGGCCGAGCGGTCGGCCGTCGCGGCCGGTCCGGCGCGTTTCATTCTGCCGCCAGCAGCGGCGCGGCCGGGGCATCCGCAAGCGGCTCCAGCAGATGTTCGGCCAGAAAGCGCACGACCGGCGCGACGACGCCGTCGCCGAGCAGATGACAGGCCTCGGTGTAGCCCGACGGCAGGCGGTAGTCGTCCGGCAATCCCATCAGCCGCGCGGCTTCGCGGCCGGACAGCAGGCGCGCGCGGACGGCGCCGTTCTCGATGACCAATATGGACTGGCGGCTCGATCCGCCGGCCGGCGTGCGCAGGCAGCCGGCGATCCCGTCGAAGCGGACTTCCGCGCGCTGCACGCGATTGCCTTCGGCGTCGCGCCGCGTGCGCCGGTAGAGCGCGCCGACCATTTTCGTTCCCGACTTGCGCGCGGCCTCGACGCGGGCGCGATGCAGGGGCGCCATGAGGTCGAGAAGCCGCGCCGTCTTCCGCGCATCGAGCCATTCGACGTCGCGCGGGTCCGGCTCGATCAGGTCGGCGAGCGCGACATTGCGCAGGGGCGGCGCCGGCAGGCGCCACCAGAGCCAGTCCCGCGCGACGCTTGGCGGCAAGCTCTCGCGCGCCCGCTTCAAGGCGGCGGAGGCCCAGTCCAGCGATTGCGCGACTGCGATACAGGCCGCCGGGACCGCATGGTCCCGGTCGACCGCGACGACGAACAGGCGCGGGCGGGATTGGGGGAGGAAATGCACGGCGTCGACCGTCAGCGCGCCGAAGCGGTAGCCGAGGCCCTGCAGCGCGCGGCAGAGCGCGACGAAATCGGCGCCGCCGTTCGAGGTCAGCAAACCGACCACATTCTCGAGCGCCAGAATCTTCGGCGCGCGACCCTCGGCGCGCAGACCGGCGATCAGCGCCGCCAGACCGAAGAAGGCGCCGGAGCGCGCGCCGCCGAGCCCCCTGCCCGCGCCGGCGAGCGACAGGTCCTGACAGGGAAAGGACGCCCAGGCGAGATCGGCGCGGCCGGGCAGATCGGCCGCCGCCAGTCTGTGGATGTCGCCCGGACGAAAATCCTCGCCGCCCCAGTTCCCGGCATAGGCGCGCGCCTTGCGCGGATCGAAATCGTTGGCGAACAGGCAGCGCCAGCCGGGGCCCAGCCCCGCGCGCGCCATGCCGCCGCCGGCGAAGAATTCGTAATAGGTCGGGCCGCCCATGCGATTCGCTTTCGGGTCGAGGCTAGTCCGCGCGCCGGCGCAGGTCCACGCGCGCCTCAGCCGTCAATCCGCTTGCTCAGAAAAATCCGCCGCGCGCCGGGCGGAAAGTCGGCGATGACGCCGAAACGCGCGAAGCCGCGCTTTTCATAGAAGGCGGCGGCTTTCGGATCGAACGTGTCGATGTAGACGCCGATGCAGCCGCGCGCGCGGGCCTTGTTCTCGGCCGCCGCCAGCAGGGCCGCGCCGAGGCCCTGCCCGCGCCGTTCGCGCGCGGTCCAGAGGTTGCGCACGTAGAGCCAGCGCCAGTGCGTCACGCCATTGAGGCCCGCGACCAGCTCCTCGCCGTCATAGGCGAAAATCGACAGCGGGGTTTCGTCGCGCGGGCCGAAATCGGCGGCGACATGAGCGGCGAGGCGCGCGGCGATCTCCAGCGCGGGCGCCGATTCACCCTGCTCGACGACAACGAGGCGCGGCGCCTTTCGCAAGCTGCAATTCTCGTTCATAGCGACCAAATGTTCTGGAAATCGCTGTTCGCCGCACTCTGCCTGTCGGGCGCCGCCGCGTCCATGGCGCGGGCGGACGAGGCCTGCCGCGCCCCGGCGACGATCGCCGACGAGTCCGGCGCGCGCATCGCCGATTATCGCGCGGTGTTCCAGTCCTGCCGGCGCGACGGCAGAGCGGCCCGCCTGGCGATCCGCGCCTTTTCGGTCGACGGCCGCAAACTCCTGCTGACGGTCGATCCCGACAGGCTGACGACGCAGATCGACGAGGCCGGTTGCTGGACCTGCGCGGACACGACCGACGAGGCGCAGAAGGATACGCGCTATCTGCGCGCGCTTCGCGCGGCCGAAGCGCGGTCCTTCACGACGGGGACCATCTCGCGCAACGCTGGCCTGGCGCACGGGGCGGGCGCTGGCTCCTTCGTCACCGCCGACCTCTGTCCGAGCCACAAGCCGCTCGATCGCGGCTTTCTCGACATGCTGGCCAAACTCGGGCCGCATACGCCGGTCGCGCTGTCGATCTCGGGCTCATGGCTCGCCCATCACGGCGTCGATTTCGACTGGTTGCGCGACAAGGCGCGATCGGGCGCGCTCGACATCACATGGGTCGACCATACCTACAGCCACCCCTACGTTCCGGGCCTTGCGGATGCGCAGAACTTCATGCTGCGGCCGGGCGCCGATCTCACGCGGGAGGTTTTCGAGACCGAGAAGCTGCTGCTTTCGCGCGGCGCGACGCCATCGATCTTCTTTCGCTTTCCCGGCCTCGTGGCCGACGAGAAGCTGATGGACCGCTTGCGCGGGCTGCACCTGCTCGCGCTCGGCGCCGACGCTTGGCTCGTGCTCTCGCCGGCGCCGCGGCCGGGCTCCATCGTGCTCGTCCACGCCAACGGCAACGAGCCTGCGGGATTGAGGCTGTTTTCGCGCCTGCTGGACAAGGGCGCGATTCCGACCCCATTGCGGCCGATCGACGAGGCGCCCTAGCGGCCCGATCCATTTGTACGGATTCAATCCGTATGATATAGAAATATTCGAGGAGTATCCGATGCCTCGCGCGATCGCTGACAACGGCCGGATAGAATTGCGTCTGCGTCCTGAGGACAAGGCGACGCTGACGCGCGCCGCCGCTTTGAAACGGCTCGATCTCACAGGTTACATCCTGCGCTCTGCGCTGCCGCAGGCAGAGGCGGACATTCGCGAAGCCGAACACATAGCCCTGAGCGAGCGCGACTCCCTGCGCGTGCTGGAATTACTGGAAAATCCGCCGAATCCGAACGCGCGGCTTCTCCGGGCCGCGAAAATCCGGCCCATATCTGAATGAGCCTGCCGGAATGGCGCGTCACGCCTATCGAGCGCAGCCACAACCGCAGCGCGTTCGATTGCGGCGACGCCGATCTGAACGATTATCTGCGTCGCTACGCCCGACAGAACCACGATAGCGGCGGCGCAAAATGTTTCATCGCGACATCGGAGCCTGCATCCGACCATGTTCTCGGCTTCTATACGCTGAGCCCCGCCTCGATCGACTATGCGCGAACGCCTGCAACAGCGCGCAAGGGCCTTGGCCGTTACGATGTGCCGGCGTTCCGCCTCGGACGGCTGGCGATCGATCTGCCGATGCAGGGGCGGGGGCTTGGCGGCGCCTTGCTCCTGAATGCGGCCCAACGCTGCTTGCGCGCGGCGCAGGAGGTCGGTGGCGTCGCGCTACTCATCGACGCCAAGCACGCGCGGGCGGCGAAGTGGTACGAAAGCTACGGAGCGACAGCCTTGCTGGACGCGCCGCTGTCGCTGGTCCTACCTCTGGCGACTTTTGCGAGAGCCTTACGCTGAGCGGCCTATACTCGCATCGGCATCAGCACGTAGAGCGCCGCCGCGCCGTCGCGATCCTGGATGATCGTGGGCGAGCCCGCGTCGGCCAGACGGAACAGCGCCGTGTCGGAATCGAGCTGCTGGGTGATGTCGAGCAGATATTTCGCGTTGAAGCCGATATCGAGCGGGGTCGAATCGTAATCGACCTCCAGTTCCTCGATCGCTGTGCCAGCGTCGGGATTGGTGACCGAGAGCGTCAGCTTGCCGTCGCCGAGCGCCATTTTCACGGCGCGGCCGCGCTCGGAGGAAATGGTCGAGACGCGGTCGACGGCGCGCGCGAAGTCGGAGCGCTCGACGGTCAGGCGCTTGTCGTTGTTGGCCGGGATGACGCGCGCGTAGTCGGGAAATGTGCCGTCGATCAGTTTCGAGGTCAGCACGACCGTCCCGAAGTTGAAGCGGATCTTGCTCGACGACAATTCGATCGTCACATCGGCATCCATGTCCTCGATCAGCTTCTGCACCTCGCTGACCGCCTTGCGCGGCACGATGACGCCCGGCATGCCCGCCGAGCCCGCGGGCGCGGGGATTTCGACGCGCGCCAGGCGATGGCCGTCGGTCGCGACGCCGCGCAGCATGGCGTGGCCGTCGACCTCGGTCGTGTGCATGAAGATGCCGTTGAGATAGTAGCGCGTCTCCTCGTTGGAGATGGCGAATTGCGTCTTCTCGATCAGCTTCTTGAGGTCGCCTGCGGCCAGCGTGAACTTGTGCGTCATCTCGCCGGCGGAAATGTCGGGGAAGTCGCTTTCGGGCAGGCTCTGCAACGTGAAGCGCGAGCGGCCGGATTTCAGCAGCAATTGCCCGCCGTCGCTCGCGCCGTCGAGCGAGACCTGCGCGCCGTCCGGCAGCTTGCGGACGATTTCGTAGAGCGTGTGGGCCGGCAGGGTCGTGCCGCCCTTCATGCCCACGTCGGCGGCGACGGTCTCCGTCACTTCCAGATCGAGGTCGGTCGCCTTGAGCAGCAGATTGCGGCCTTCGGCCTGCAGCAGCACGTTCGACAGGATCGGAATGGTCGTGCGGCGCTCCACCACGCGGTGGACGTGACCGAGCGACTTCAACAGGGCCGCTCTTTCCAGTGTGACTTTCATTCTTCCGATCCCGACGGCGTCCTAGGCATGCTGCTCCCGCAAGGCGGGGCGCAGACTTTTGCAAGCCCGGCGCGCAGACGCAAGCCGTTCGCGGCGCCGCACGCGGCCAACCCGCCAGTTATTCAGAGGATTCCGACGGCAAAGCCTCAGGCTTCCTGCTGCTGTTCGGACCGCCGTTTGCGCTCGCGCGGCTTCACGAGGTCCCAGCGGGTCTTGAAGACCGTGTCACAGATGTTGGACGAGCCGAAACCGTCGGAATAGGACACGTTGCCCCGGCTGTGATGCTCGGCGTGGGCCTTGCTGGAAATGCGGCTGGCGACGAAGCGCAAAAGCCAGTTGTCGCTCCTGGCCAGTTTCACGCTGAAATCGTAGCCAGAATGCTCGTAGAGCCCGCCGAAGGCTCCGGCCGTGACGGCGAAGACATGGAATGTCAGGTCCGAGCCCGCCGAACCGATGGCCGTGATGGCGATCAGCGGCAGCAGATAGGGCGCGGCGATCTCCATCAGGAAGTCGGCCGGGCTCATGAAGCAGGCGCTGATGGAGCGGCTGGCGGTGGTGGAATGGTGCACGGAATGGCCGAGCGTGCGCATCAGCGTCGGGCGATGCAGGATCCAGGCGTGCGACACATATTGCACGAGATCGTGGCCGACGGTCATGCCGATCAGGCCGACGACGAACATGGTCAGCGTGATATGCGCCGGGCCGACGAAGGCGAGGCCAGCCTTTTCCACGAGAAACATGGCCGGCAGCAGGAGAAAGACCTGATTGGCGAGCACGCGCGGCAGGACCTGCGCGTAAGTCCATGAATCGACAGGGCGCACCTTGTAGTCGGCGAGCCGGCCGGCGCGGTCGAGCCATTCGAACCAGAGGCCGAAACCGTGATAGGCGACCATCTGCACGATCCAGATCAGGACCGAGAGCGGCAGCCAGGCGGGAAGATCTTGGGCTGTCATGAAGGGTCTTCTGGCGCAGCGCGCCGCCTTGCGCAAGCGATATGGATCAAAGCTGCCGGGCCGCCCCGTCACAGGCCGGCGATGCGGCGCGCCCCGTCGATATCCTGCAGAAAAATGCGCCATTCCGCCTTTTTTGCGTCCCGATCGGGCAGGCGCAGCAGATAGGAGGGATGGACGGTCGCCCGCATCGCGCCGAGGCCCGGCAGATCCAGCGTCCGCCCGCGCACGTCGCGCAGCGCCGTCGCGCGGCCGACCAGCGCGGTGGCGGCCGTGGCGCCGAGCGCGACGATCAGGCGCGGGCGAACGAGCTGGATTTCCCGGATCAGCCAGGCGTTGCAGGCGGCGATCTCGCGCGCGCCGGGCTTCTTGTGGATGCGCTTCTTGCCGCGCGGCTCGAATTTGAAATGCTTGACGGCGTTGGAGACGAACACCGTTTCGCGTTCGATCCCGAGGCGCTCCAGCGCGGCGTCGAAGACCTTTCCGGCGGGACCCACGAACGGGCGGCCCTGAATGTCTTCCTCATCGCCCGGCTGCTCGCCGACGAACATGAGTTTTGCGCCCGCAGGCCCCTCCCCGGGCACGGCCTGGGTGGCGCGAAGGCAGAGATCGCAGTCTGTGCAGGTCTTGATGGAGGCGGCGAGCGCGGCGAGATCGCCCGCCTCGGCGGCGGCGCCGGCGGCCTCGCTGGCGGCCGGCCTGTAGGTCGACGTGCGGCGCGGGCTGGATGGGGCGGCGGCGAGCATGGCGGCGGCGCGCGCGGGCGCGGCGCGCGTCAGCGGGGCGATGAGGTCGGCTTCGGGCATGTTGCGCCAATATTTGCGAGGCATTTCGCGGATCATCGCCTTCAGGTTCAATCGCGCGGGATTGAAGATCGCGCCGTAATAGGCGCGCCACATCTCCTCCAACGCGTCGCTGGACGGCGCGTTCCGGCTGTCGGCGCCGGGGTCCAGCGAGAGTTTTGCGCCGTCCCAGCGGGCGCAGGCGCGCGGCGTGAGGATCGACCAGCGCATGCCGGCGAAGCGGCGCACGAAAAAAGGCGCGGTCGCCGCCACGATATGATGGTCGGGCTCGAACCAGGCGACGAATTCCTCAGCGCCGTCCCCGGCTTCGATGCGGCAGAAGCGGACGAAGGCCGTCATCTTGTGCATGTCGCGCCGGACGCTGCGCGCCAGCGCATCGAGACGGGCGACATCCGGATCGGAGACGATCGCCATCAGACGCGGTTGCGTGTGCAGGCGCCAGAGCAGGCGATAGCAGAGGTCGTGGCGGTCGATGTCGCTGTGCAGCAGCGCGCGGCGGGCGAGTTGCGTGAAGGCGTCGGGCGGCGCGAACACGGACGCCATCGGCGTGAGCGCGGGTTGCGCGTCTTCGGCACAGAAGAGATCGCCCGTCGCCGTGGGCTCGTCGCCGACCCGCCAGACGATCGTCTCGGGCGCCGCGCCTTGCGCCAGCAGCGCGGCGGCGCACCCGAAGAATTCATCGATTTCCGCCGGGCCGGACAGCGCGACGCGCCGGAGAGAAAGGGACGGCGCGTTCATGCGGCGAAGAGATCGAGCTGCTTCGCCTTCTCCCGCGGCTTCAACGTCGCGGGATCGAGCGCGCCCGCCGGGCGCCAGTCGGCGGCCACGACGAACGGCCGGATCTTGCGCGCCGAACGCGTGAGGCGGTCGAGATCGACGAGACGGATCGCGGCATGGCGGCGCGCGGATATGATGCGATCGACCGCGCGCACGCCGAGACCCGGCACGCGCAACAACATTTCGCGCGGCGCGCGATTGACGTCGAGCGGGAATATATCGGGATGGGCGAGCGCCCAGGCGAGCTTCGGATCGATCGCCTGATCGAGCATGCCGCCCGCCATTCCCGACGCGCCCTCGTCGAGCGAGAAATCATAGAAGCGCAGCAGCCAGTCGGCCTGATAGAGGCGATGCTCGCGCACCAGCGGCGCGGCGGCGCTCGGCAGCGCGGCGGAGGAATCGGGGATCGGCGAGAAGGCGGAATAATAGACGCGTTTCAGGCCATAACTCGCATAGAGCGCCGCGCTGGAAGCCAGAATGTCGACGTCGCTCGACCTGTCCGCGCCAACGATCATCTGCGTCGACTGGCCGGCCGGCGCGAAGACGGGCGCCGAACGAAATTTCTCGCGCTCCTCGCGCGCCTCCTCGATGCGCAGCCGCCGACCCGCCATCGAGCGGCGGATGGCTTGCATGCGCTTTTGCGGCGCGAGTTTTTCGAGGCTCGGCTGCGTCGGCAGCTCCACGTTGATCGAGAGACGGTCGGCGTGACGGCCGGCTTCCGCGATCAGGGCGGGATCGGCGTCGGGGATGGCTTTCAGATGGATGTAGCCGCGAAAATCGTGCTCTTCGCGCAAGGCGCGCGCGACGCGGGCAAGCGTCTCCATCGTGTGATCCGGCGAGCCGATTATGCCGGAGGACAGAAACAGGCCCTCGATGTAGTTGCGCTTGTAGAAATCGAGGGTCAGCGCGACGATTTCCCCTGCCGTGAAGCGGGCGCGCGGCACGTTCGACGACACGCGATTGACGCAATAGACGCAGTCGAACATGCAGAAATTCGTCATCAGGATTTTCAGCAGCGAGATGCAGCGTCCGTCCGGCGCATAGGCGTGGCATATCCCTGAGCCGGTGACGGAACCGACGCCCTTGCCGCCGAGCGAGTCGCGTTTCCTGCCGCCGGAAGAGGCGCAGGAGGCGTCGTATTTGGCGGCGTCGGCGAGAATGGTCAGCTTTTCGGCGATGGTGAGTTTCGCCATGGCGGCCTCCGAAATTGTTCCCCATTTGTTCTAGAACAAATTCCGGTTTCGGCAAGGCCTCGCGCCGCCGCGAAATCGGGGCTATGAGCGGGCGACGGAGGAAACGAACGTGAGCCAGACCGCACTCGAAACCAACGCCCGCACCCTGATCGCGCTGCGCGCCGCAGGAAGCGGAGCCGACCTGCCCGCCCCGCCCGCCGATCTCGCCGACGCCTATGCGCTGCAATTCGAGGCCGAGCGCATTCTGGTCGCGGAGAAGGGTTTTGCGCCGATCGGCTGGAAGATCGGCGCGACCAATGCGGGCGCGCGCGCGAACTTCAAGCTGGACGATCAGTTCCTCGGCCGCCTCTACCGCCAGATGACGGTTGCCTCGCCCGCGCAACTGCCGTCGCGGCCGGGCCTCTATCGCGCCTACGAGGCGGAATTCGTGCTGGAGCTCGGCGCCGATCTCGACGCGACGAAAGGCGCGATCGACGCCGCCGCGGTGCGCGCCGCGACGAAGCGCGTTGGCTGCGCCATCGAGATCGTCGGCGGCTATACGCCAATGGCCGCTCCGCACGGGGCGCATTCGCTGATCGCGGATTTCGCGGGATGCGTGAACTGGGTGCAAGGGCCGATGACGACGAATTTCACCGGGCTCGACCTCGACGCGGCGGCCGTGACCTTCTCGCTCGACGGCGAGACGAAAGCGCAGGGCAAGGGCGCCAATGTCGATGGCGGCCCCTTCGGCGCGACGGCATGGCTCGCCAATGCGCTGGGCAGGCTCGGGCGTTCGCTGAAGGCGGGCGACCTGATCACGACCGGCACCGCCATACCGCCCTGCCCCTTCACTGGCGACGGCAAGCGGGCGATTGCGGATTTCGGCGCGCTCGGCAAGGTGGAAGTCACGATCGGGTGAACCGCTAGCCCGCAGCCCAAGCCTCGGCTAGCCTCCCGGTCAAGGCGCGCTGACGCCGTCGAACGGGAGGTTGCGATGGACAATTACGTTCTGGTTCACGGCGCCTGGCACACGGGCGCGGAGATGGAGGCGACCGCCGCCAGTCTGCGCGCGCAGGGGCACATCGTCCACTGCCCGACAGTGGCCGGCAACAGGCCCGGCGACGACCGCAGCAAGATCGGTCTCGCCGACGCCATCGCCTCGGTCGTCGATTATCTCGCCGCGCATCACCTGAAGGACGTGCGCCTCGTCGGCCACAGCTATGGCGGCATGGTGATCTCGGGCGTCGCGCAGCAGGCGCCCGAGCGCATCAGGCGTCTCGTCTACGTCAACGCCTTCGTGCCACTGCCCGGCGAGAGCCTGAACGATATGGCGCCCCCACATTACATCGGCATGTTCGACGCCATCGCCGGCGCCAACAACAACGCCGTGACGCTGCCGTTCGAGATCTGGCGCGAGGCCTTCATCAACGACGCGGACATCGGGCTGGCGAAGGCGGCCTACGACAAGCTCAATCCGCATCCCTACGCCACCTTCACCGACAAGATCGCGCTGAAGCAGCCGATGGCCGAACTGATGGTCGGCAAGTCCTACGTCAATTGCCAGCAGGACACGGCCATGCCGCACAGCCATCCCTGGCATCCGCGCCTGTCGGAACGGCTCGGCCTGTTCCGCCTGGTCGAATGTCCCGGCAGCCACGAATTGTGGTTCAGCGATCCCGCCGCGATGGCGCGCGCAATCGAAATGGCGGGGCGCGACTGAGCGTCGCTCAGTCGGCGACGGCGATCGCCTCGATCTCGATCAGCCAGCCCGGCGCCGCCAGCGCCTGGACGCCAACGAGCGTGCTCGCCGGCGGCTTGCCCTCGGGAAAATGCGGGGAACGCGCGGCCGCTATGACCGGCCGCATCTCCGGCGTATAGCCGACGACATAGGTCGTGATCTTCACGACGTCGGCGAACGTCGCGCCGGCCGCTGCGAGCGCGGCCCCGAGATTGCGCATGACCTGCGCCGTCTGCGCGCCGAGGTCGTCCCCGCCGACCAGCGCGCCGTTTGCGTCCAGCGCCACCTGTCCCGAAATGTAGATCGTGCGCGCGCCCGAAGCGACGACCGCGTGCGAGTAGGCCGGATTGTTCTGAAGCCCCTGCGGGCGAAGATGGTCGATCTTGCTCATGGATATTTCCTCTTCGCGTCGCGGCTTCACTTCGTCCCATACATGCGATCGCCGGCGTCGCCCAGCCCCGGCACGATATAGCCGTGATCGTTGAGGTGGCTGTCGATGGCGGCCGTCCAGATTTCGACATCGGGATGTTCGCCGCGCAATTTCGCGACGCCTTCCGGCGCGGCGAGCAGGCAGACAAAGCGAATATCCTTCGCGCCGCGCTCCTTGATGCGCTCGATGGCGGCGATCGCGGAATTGGCGGTCGCCAGCATCGGGTCCATCACGATCACGAGACGCTCGGCGATATCGTGCGGCGCCTTGAAGTAATATTCGACGGCGACCAGCGTGTGCGGATCGCGATAGAGACCGATATGCGCGACGCGCGCCGACGGCACCAGCTCCAGCATGCCGTCGAGAAAGCCGACGCCGGCGCGCAGGATGGGCGCGAAGACGAGTTTCTTGCCGGCGAGCACGGGCGCTTTCATCTTCGTCAGCGGCGTTTCGATCTCGACTTCCTCAAGCGGCAGATCGCGCGTGACCTCGTAGGCGAGCAGCATGCCGATCTCGTTGAGCAACTGCCGGAAGCCCTTGGTCGAGCGCCCATGCTCGCGCATCAGCGTCAGCTTGTGCTGCACGAGCGGGTGGCCGATCACATGCACGCCGTTCATTCGCTGCTCCCGTTTGCCCCTTCCCCGGCCCTTCTCCGCTTCGCGGGAGAAGGAGGAGATGCGTGGCGTCATGCGGACTTCGCGTTCACGGACGCCTGCCATCCCCTCTCCCGCGAAGCGGGGGAGGCGGGGGCTGCGCCGCGTCACGAAACTCTAGAACACCGTCCCATCGCTGACGATATCCAGCGGCGGCGAACCGTCCGCGCGTTTTTGCGCGGCGATGCGGCGGCCGGCGGCCCAGGTGCCGCCTTCCAGCACCTTCGCCAGCGGCAATTGTTCGGCGCTCATGGCCAGCCGCTTGCGGATCAGCGCGGCGGTCTCGTCGAGCAGCGCGACCGTCAGCGCGCGCCATTCGACGATGAAGAGGGAATCGACCGTCTGCGGCGCCCGCGCTTCGTCAGCGTTCTTCGGGACGAGCGCCCCGAAATCCACGAACAAACCGCCGTTGCGATATTCCGGCAGGCCGGTGAGGCCATCGATCTCGGTCACTTCGACGCCCGCCGTCTGCAACGGCTCGATCAGCGAATAGGAGAGCCATTGTGAGAGCTTATGGAACGGAACGATCCCGTCCGTCGCGTCGGCGGCGCGGATTTGCGGATGGCGCCAGGCGTCGCCGAGCGGAACGCCGGCGAGCGTCAGGCGCGACGGCCAGACCGGGCCGAGGTGGGTCAGGACGGCGGCGAGGATGGATTCGGCGGGCAGTGTCGGCTGGGACGAGCCTTCTCCCTCCCCCTTGCGGGGAGGGCCGGGGTGGGGGTAGCCGCGGGCGAACTCTCGCGAGAGTGAACCCAGTCCTACCCCCACCCCTGCCCCTCCCCGCAAGGGGGAGGGGGGCGCAGCGGAGCGGATCGCGTCTTTCGACAACCAATCGAACAACCCGCCCGGCCGCGCCTCGCCGTCTCGCGCGAAAACGCCGGGCGCCGCCAGGCAGGCGCGGCCGAGGCGGTTGAGCAGCGCGACGCGGCCGGGCAGGCCGACGAGCGGATTGCCGACGCCCGCCTGAAAGCCCGCGGCGAGTTCGGCTTCGCTCAGCGCGGCCAGCCGTGTCGCGTCGGCGCGCAGCGGATCGCCCGTGCGGGCGGAGAAGAGGCCGGCCGCGAACATCTCGAGGCTGGCGATCGCGAGCCCCTCGGAGCGAGACGAAATCGTTCCGTCCGCCTCGCGATAACGCCAGCGCGCGCCGGCCCCGGCGTCGAGCAGCACGCTGACGATGGCCAGGTCGAATTCGGCGCGGGCGCGGGCGGCGGCGTCCTTCCAGGCCGCACGCCGCGCGATCGCGCTCCAGCGGTCCTTGCCGCCGGCTGAAAAATGCCGCCAGCGCGCATGGAAGGGAATGTCAAGATCGGGATAGTTTTGCCGTATCGCGGCCAAGGTGAAGTCCGCGATCTCGGGCAGCCTCGCGCGGTCGAGGCGCCAGTGCGCGAGCCGGTCCGCTTCGCACAGGCGCAGCATTTCGCGCGCACGCTGGCGCACGGCGCCCGCCGACAGCAGCGCGCGGGCGGCGCTTTCGTCGTCGCACATCAATATTTTTCCAGCGGCCGGCCGCTCGTGCGCGACAGATCCTCCGCGCTCGGCGCGCCCTCCGGCGCGTAATAGCCGGCGGCCTTCTTCGCCTCCATTTCGACGGATGCGTCCTGCGGGATGAGACCGTCGGGGATCGGCACGCGCTCGCCGATCTCGATGCCGGCCTGCACCAGCGAATCATATTTCATGTTGCTCATCGACACGAGACGGTCGATGCGCGAGACGCCGAGCCAGTGCAGCACGTCGGGCATGAGTTCCTGGAAGCGCGCATCCTGCACGCCGGCGACGCATTCGGTGCGCGTGAAATAATTGGCCGCAGTGTCGCCGCCCTCCTGCCGCTTGCGCGCATTGTAGACGAGGAATTTCGTGACCTCGCCGAGCGCCCGGCCTTCCTTGCGGTTGTAGACGATGAGGCCGGCGCCGCCCTGCTGCGCCTCGCGCACGCATTCCTCGATGCCATGCGCGAGATAGGGCCGGCAGGTGCAGATGTCGGAGCCGAACACATCCGAGCCGTTGCATTCGTCGTGCACGCGGCAGGCAAGCTTGTATTTGCGGCTTCCGAGCCGCGCGGGATCGCCGAAGACATAGGCCGTCGCGCCGCCGATCGGCGGCAGGAACACATGCATGTCGGGCCTTGTGACGAGCTCGGGATACATGCCGCCGGTCTGCTCGAACAGGGTGCGGCGCAGCGCGGTCTCCTCGACGCCGAAACGCGCGGCGACGCCCGGCAGATGCCAGACCGGCTCGATGGCGATCTTGGCCACGGCGATATCGCCCGTCGGCTTCAGCACCTCGCCATCGGCCTCGAGCCTGCCCGCCCGCATGGCGTCCGCGATCTCCGGCAGCGTGATGCGCGCGCGCGTGACCGCGATGGTGGGGCGGACGTCGAGCCCCTCCGCTATCTGCCTGGCGAAGACCTCCTGCGCGATATGGCCGAAGGGGTCGAGCGAGACGATCCTGGCCGGATCGAACCATTGCGGATGCGGGCCGATCTTCACGGCCGGATGGGTGTTGGTGAGATCCGGCCGCGCCAGGGGGTTCATCGCGCCGGACGTGACGGCAAGCGCCCGGTAGACCCCGTAGGCGCCGCCATGCGCGCCGATGGCGTTGCGGTCGGCCGGGCGCGTCACCGTCGCCACGATCGGTCCGCGTTCGGCGGGATCCCGCGCGCCCCAGACGATGGGCCAGCGGGCCGCCGCGCCCGGTTCGGGATGCGAGGTCAGGCGGATATGGCCCGACATGTTCGGTTTGCTCATCGGCCCTCCCCGCGCCATCGAAATGCGTTGCAGCGGAGCAACAGTCGCGCGGAGAAAAAATACGCCGCCCGGCTTAACGAAGCTAAATTCTATTATCGAATAAATTCTTTCTCATGTCGTGAACCTCCCGTTTACGAGGCGACAGTTGAATGAACCCGGCCGCAAATGCGCCCCGCGACAGGGGCGGGCCGGGGGAATTTGACGATCATGAGGGTGCTCGACCTCAAGTCCTGGTTCTTTTGGTGCGCGCTCGCCGGCTTCGGCGTCGTGCTGCCGCTGATGCTCTCGAACAACCCGGATCTCGTCCTGGTCGTCCGGTTGCTCAGGGGGCTCGGCGCGGCCGCTTTCGTCATCGCGCTCGTCGGGCTCATCCGTTCCACCGGCGAGGCCGTTGCGCCCAGCGACGCCGCCTACGAACCGCCGCCGCCCGCGCCGCGCACGCTCTCCGGCAATCCGCTGGCGATCGACGCCGGCGCCAAGCCGCTGGCCGAGCGCATCGACGACGCCATCGAGGCCTGCAGCGCATACGACTGCACGGTCGGCGTCATCTACTACAATTTCGACTCCTACCGCGAGATCGCCCGGACGCAGGGCGTCGCGGCGGCCGAGGCGGCGATGGATTTCGTCGCCAACATGCTGCAGATCGTGCTGCGCGACTCCGACCGTATCGAACGTCTGGGCCGCGGACGATTCGCCGTTTGCGTCGTGCTGCTCAAGGAGCGCGAGGCCCTGCTGAACGTCGAGCGCCGCGTCAAGCGCGCCATACGCAACATGCGCCTGGAAGCGCTGCGCGGCGAGGCGATCGCACATGATGAAGGCACGGCGATCTATCCGATCCAGGGCGCAGACGGCGCGGCGCTGATCGCGCGCGCGCAGGCCGAATGCGACGCCGCGCATGGGCGCAGGCTTCGCGACATCGCGCGCATCCGCAAGACGGAATCAAGCCGCGTGCGCGCAGCCTAAGCCATTTCTTCATCGACGCGCGGCAAGGCGAACGCCTCGCCCTTCGCGACCCGGCGCAGGCCGAGATGCCGCGCGATCGTCTGGCCGATGTCCGCAAAACTCTTCCGCCGCCCGACATCCGCGCCGCCGCGCCCCGCGACGAGACCGACGATGGGCGCGTTCTCGCGGGTGTGATCCGTGCCGCGCCAGGTCGGGTCATTGCCGTGATCGGCGGAGATCAGGAGCATGTCGTTTTCGCGCAGCGTCGCGAGGATCGCAGGCAGGCGCGCGTCGAAGGCCTCGAGCGCCGCCGCGTAGCCCGCGACGTCGCGGCGATGGCCGTGATCGGTGTCGAAATCCACGAGATTGACCAGCGCCAGACCGCCGTCGGGAATACCGGGCCATTCGGCGATCAGCGCATCGACGAGCGCGTTGTTGTCGGCGCCCTTGATCTCGCGCCCCGTGGCGCGATGGCGAAAGATGTCGCCGATCTTGCCGAGCGACAGGACGGCGCGGCCGGCCTCCGCCGCGCGGTCGAGGAGATTGTCGGGCGGCGAGGGAATCGCGAAATCCTTGCGGTTGGACGTGCGCTTGAAATCAGCGCGGCTCGTTCCGACGAAAGGCCGCGCGATCACGCGCCCGACATTCCACCGGTCCGCGATCTCGCGGGCGATGCGGCAGGTTTCATAGAGCCGCTCGAGGCCGAAGACCTGCTCATGCGCGGCGATCTGCAGGACGGAATCGACCGACGTGTAGACGATCGGCTTGCCCGTCCGCAGGTGCTCCTCGCCCAGTTCCTCGATGATCGCCACGCCCGGCGCATGGCGGTCGCCGAGAATGCCCGGCAATCCGGCGCGGCGCAGGAGGTCCGCGACGAGGTCCGGCGGAAAGCAGGGGCGCGTATCGGGAAAATAGCCGAGCCTGTGGGACAAAGGCGCGCCGGCCATTTCCCAATGGCCGGACGGCGTGTCCTTGCCGAAGGAGGTTTCCTGGGCGCAGCCGTGGATGGCGTGCGGCGCGACGTGGCGCGTGAGGCCCGGCGGCAATCTGCCGGTCGACGTTTCGCAGGCGAGGCCGAGCCCCAACGCATCGAGATTGGGAACGCGCAGGGGTCCTGCGCGCAATCCCGCGCGATCGGCCTCGCCGCGCGCGCAGGCTTGCGCGATATGGCCGAGCGTATCGGCGCCTTCGTCGCCGAAATCGACGGCGTCGGGCGCGCCGCCGCAGCCGAGCGAATCCAGAATGAGCAGAATGGCGCGCGCCATTATTGCGCGACCGCCTTGTCCGCTCCGACGGCCTCGATGCGGAAGGCCGCGGCGAAGAGCGCGCGCGTATAGTCCGATTGCGGCGCGGCGAAAACCTCGGCCGCCGGGCCCTGCTCGACGACCTGCCCGTGCCGCATGACGATGAGGTCGGTGGCGAGCGCCTTCACCACCTTGAGATCGTGGCTGATGAACATGTAGCCGAGGCCGCGCCGGCGCTGCAGGTCGCGGAGGAGATCGACGATCTGCGCCTGCACGGACATGTCGAGCGCCGAAGTCGGCTCGTCGAGCAGGACGAATTTAGGCTCCAGCGCGATGGCGCGCGCGATCGCGATGCGCTGGCGCTGGCCGCCGGAGAATTCGTGCGGATAGCGGTCCATGGCCGCGGGATCGAGGCCCGTGTCGGCGAGCGCGCGCGCGACGATCTCGCGCCGCTCGCGATAGGTCAGGTCCGTCTTCTGGACGGTGAGGCCCTCCTCCACGATCTCGGCCACGGACAGGCGCGGCGAGAGCGAGCCGTAGGGATCCTGGAAGACGATCTGCATGTCGCGGCGCAACGGCCGCATGTCCTTCGCCTTGAAGCCGTCGATGCGCTGGCCCAGAAACGCGATCGGCCCGTCGGAGCGGATGAGGCGCAGCATGGCCAGGCCGAGCGTCGTCTTGCCGGAGCCGGATTCACCGACGACGCCGAGCGTCTGGCCCTCGCGCACCTCGCAGGTGACGCCGTCGACCGCCTTGATATGCCCGACCGTCTTGCGCATGAAGCCGGCGCGGATCGGAAACCAGACGCGCAGATCCTTCGCTTCGATCAACGTCTTCTTCGACAGATCGGCCTTGGGCGGCGCGCCCTTCGGCTCGGCGGCGAGCAGCGCCTGCGTATAGGCGTGCTTGGGCGCGTTGAATATGTCGGCGACGGGGCCCGCCTCGACGATGCGGCCCTTCTGCATGACGCAGACGTCGTCGGCGATCTTGCGGACGATGCCGAGATCATGGGTGATGAACAGCAGCGCCATGTTGCGGCGATGCTGGAGGTCGCGCAGCAGGCTCAATATCTGCGCCTGCACGGTCACGTCGAGCGCGGTGGTCGGCTCGTCGGCGATGAAGAGTTTCGGGCAATTGGCGAGCGCCATGGCGATCATGACGCGCTGGCGCTGGCCGCCGGAGAGCTGGTGCGGATAGGCGCCGAGACGTCCTTCGGGGTCGCGGATGCCGACTTCGGTCAGGCCGTCGATCACGCGCCTGCGCAGGTCGGCCTTCTCGACCGCGCCATGCTGCGTGAGGATTTCGGCGACCTGCTTCTCGATCGTGTGGAGCGGATTGAGCGAGGTCATCGGCTCCTGGAAGACCATGGAGATTTCCGCGCCGCGCACCTCGCGCATGTGTTCTTCAGGCGACTTCAGCAGATCGTCGCCGTCGAAGAAGATTTCGCCGGAGGGATGACGCGCCGACGGCGCGAGCAGGCGCACGATGGACAGCGCGGTGATCGACTTGCCAGAGCCGGATTCGCCGACCAGCGCCAGCGTGCGGCCGGCTTCCAGCTTGAAGGAGACGCGATCGACGACGAGCGTTTCTCTGCCCCCGGAGCCGAAGGCGATCGAGAGATCGCGGACGTCGAGCAAAGGCGCGCTCATCTGAACGCCTTCCTGGGATCGAAGGCGTCGCGCACGGCCTCGCCGATGAAGACCAGCAGCGACAGCATGAAGGCGATGACGATGAAGCCGGTGATGCCGAGCCAGGGCGCGTTGAGGTTCGACTTGCCCTGCAGCAGCAATTCGCCGAGCGACGGCGAGCCGGGCGGCAGTCCGAAGCCCAGGAAGTCGAGCGAGGTGAGCGTCGTGATCGACGAATTGAGCACGAAGGGCAGGAAGGTCAGCGTCGCCACCATGGCGTTGGGCAGGACGTGCTTGACCATGATCTTCGCGTTCGAGAGCCCGAGCGCGCGCGCCGCGTTGACATATTCGAAGTTGCGCGCGCGTAAAAATTCGGCGCGCACGACATGGACGAGCGACACCCAGGAGAACATCAGCAGGATGAACAGCAGGACGAAGAAGCTCGGGGTGATGATCGAGGAGACGATGATCAGCAGATAGAGATGCGGCAGCGACGACCAGATTTCGATGAAGCGCTGGAAGATCAGATCGACGAGCCCGCCGAAATAACCCTGGATCGCGCCGGCGGTCACGCCGATGATGGAGGAGACGACGGCGAGCGTGAGCCCGAACAGGATGGAGATGCGGAAGCCGTAGAGCAGGCGCGCGACGACGTCGCGGCCCTGATCGTCGGTGCCGAGCCAGTTCCATTCGATGCCGGCGCAGCCGCGGTTGGGCTTGTCCGGTCCTGCGGCGCGCGCGCCCGCCTTGTCGCAGACTTCCTTCGACAGCGCCCATGTCGGCGCGGAGGGAGCCGGCGTCGGCAGGTCGAGATTGTGGGTCGAGTAGGAATAGCGGATCGGCGGCCAGACGGCCCAGCCATGCGCGTCGATCTCCTTCTGGATGAAGGGATCGCGATAATCGGTCATCGCCAGGAAGCCGCCGAACTTGTCTTCGGGATAGTCGACGAGAACGGGAAAGAGCAATTCGCCCTTGTAGGAGACGACGATCGGCTTGTCGTTGGCGATGAATTCGGCGAACAGCGAGACGACGAAGAGAACGAGGAATACCCAGAACGAGACATAGCCGCGCTTGTTGCGGCGGAAATTGTCGAGACGGCGGCGGTTGACCGGCGACAGTTTCAGCCAGCCGCGATGTTCGAGCGGCGGCGCGAGCGGCGCGCCGGATGCAGCCTCGAGAACCGCGCGGTCGTTCAATCAGACCTCCCGCGTCTCGAAGTCGATGCGCGGATCGATCCACATATAGGTGATGTCGGACAGCAGGTTCACGACCAGCCCGAGCAGCGCGAAAATGTAGAGGTTGGCGAAGACGACGGGATAGTCGCGATTGACGATGGATTCGAAGGAGAGAAGCCCGAGGCCGTCGAGCGAGAAGATGGTCTCGATCAGAAGCGCGCCGGTGAAGAAGGCGTGGACGAAGGCGCCGGGGAAACCGGACACGACGATCAGCATGGCGTTGCGGAACACATGGCCGTAGAGCACCTGCCGCTCGCTCAGGCCCTTCATCCGCGCGGTCTGGACATATTGCTTCTTGATCTCGTCGAGGAAGGAATTCTTGGTGAGGAAGGTGGACGTCGCGAAAGAGCCGAGCGCCATCGCCGCGATCGGCAGCGTGATGTGCCAGAAGTAATCCTTGATCTTGGCCAGGAGCGAGAGGTCGCCGAAATTCTCCGACGTGAGGCCGCGCAACGGAAAGAGCTGGCCTATGTAGGGAAACGAGCCGCCGGCGAAGAGCACGACGAGCAGGATGGCGAACAGGAAGCTCGGGATGGCGTAGCCGACGATGACGACGGCCGACGTCCAGATGTCGAAACGCGTTCCGTCGCGCACGGCCTTGGCGATACCGAGCGGAATCGAGATCGAATAGGAGAGCAGCGTCATCCAGACGCCGAGCGTGATCGACACCGGCAGCTTCTGCCCGATCAGCGTCAGGACCGGCGTGTCGCGGAAGTAGGAGCGGCCGAAATCGAAGGTCGCATAGTTCTTCAGCATGATCAGGAAACGTTCCCAGGCCGGCTTGTCAAAACCGAACTGCTTTTCCAGCTCCTTGATGAATTTCGGATCGAGCCCCTGCGCGCCGCGGTATTTCGACATGTCGCCGCCCGCGCCCTGGCTGGCGCCGCCCGAGGCGCCGACGTCGCTTCCGCCGCCGCCGAAACGCGAGGTCGCGCCGGCGTCCTGACCCTGCAATTGCGCGATGATGCGCTCGACCGGACCGCCCGGCGCAAATTGCACGACGACGAAGGAGATGAGCATGATCCCGAACAGCGTCGGGATCATCAGGAGGAGGCGTCGCGCGATATAGGCCGCCATCAACGCTGCCCGACGAAGTCGATCTTCTTCGCGCGGGCCTCGTCCCACCACCAGGTGGAAACGATGCCCGGGTTGAATTTGGGCGAGCGCTCCGGCCGGCCGAACACGTCCCAATGCGCGATCCAGTGCGTCGGCTTGTACCAGTGCGGCACCCAGTAGCGGCCGGCGCGCAACACGCGGTCGAGCGCGCGGCAGATGTTCACCAGATCCTCGCGCGTTTGCGCCTGCAGCGCCTGCGCGATCAGCGCGTCGACGACGGGATCGGCGACGCCGCCGATATTGCGCGACCCGCGCGTGTTCGCGGCTTCCGAGCCGAACAGGGCGCGCAATTCCTCGCCCGGCGAATAGGCCATGGAGAGGCGGCGCGTGACGATGTCGAAATCGAAATCCTCGAGCCGGCGCTGGTATTGCGCAGCGTCGACGATGCGCATGCGCGCGTCGATCCCGAGCAGCTTGAGGTTCTTGATGAAGGGCTGCGTGTGCCGTTCGAGCGCGGAGGAGAAATCGAGGAATTCGAGCTCGATCGGCTTGCCGTCCGGCAGCATCAGGCTCATGCCGCTGCGCTTGCAGCCGGCCGCGGTCAGCAGATCGTTGGCGCGCTTCAACAGCGCGCGATCCTGGCCGGATCCGTCGGTCAGCGGGGGAATGAAGGGATAGCCGAAGACCTCGTCGGGAACCTTGCCGCGGAAGGGTTCGAGGATCGCCAGTTCGCGCGGGCCGGGCGGCCCCTTCGCCTTCATGTCGGAATTCTCGAAATAGGATTCCGTGCGCGTATAGGCGCCATACATCAGGTTCTTGTTGGTCCAGATGAAGTCGAAGGCGTAACCGATCGCCTCGCGCACGCGCGGGTCCTTCAGCGCGGGCCGCCGCGTGTTGAAGATCCAGCCCTGGATGCCGGAGATGTTGGCATCCGGAATTTCTTCGCGCACCACCCGCTTCTCGCGGAAGGCGGGGAAGTCGTAGCCCGTCGCCCAGGTGGCGGAGGTGAACTCCTCGTGCACCGTGAAGGCGCCGGCCTTGAAAGCCTCGAAGGCGACGGGGCGGTCGTTGAAATATTCGAAGCGCACCGAATCGAAATTGTTCTGCCCCACGTTCACCGGCAGGTCCTTGCCCCAATAGTCGGGCACGCGATCAAAGGCGATGAAGCGGCCGGCCTCGAACTTGCCGACCTTGTAGGGGCCCGAGGCCAGCGGCGGATCGAGCGTCGGCTCCTCGAACTTGCGCGTGGCGTAATAGGCCGCCGAAAAGATCGGCTGGCGGGCGACGATGAGCTTGAGATCGCGGCTGGCGTTTTCGGCCAGCCTCACAACGACGACGTAATCGCCCTCGGCCGTCGCGCTTTCGACATCGCGCAACGCCTGGCGGATGGTCGGCCGCCCCTTGTCCTTCAGCGTCTGCAGCGAGAAGACGACGTCCTTCGCCGTCATCGGCGAGCCGTCGTGGAAGCGCGCCTCCGGCCGCAGCTCGAAACGCAGGCTGCGCTTGTCCGGCGAGGTGGCGACGGATTTCGCGACCAGCGGATAGAGCGCGTCGCGCTCGTCGAGACTGCCGGTCAGCAGGCTGTCGAAGACGATCTCCACGCCGTCCGGCGCGTCGCCGGCGAGGATGAACGGATTGAGCGAATTGAACGGGCCGTAGGCTTCCTGCGAGACGACGCCGCCCTTGGGCGCGTCGGTGCGGACATAGCCGAACGCCTTGAAATCCGGGGCCTCGGGGAGTCCGCGGAACACGGACATGCCGTGAGAAACCGTCCAGCCGGCCGGCGCGGGCGAAGGCGCGTTGGCCGCGGCGCGGGCGAAGCAGCCGAACGCGCCCGCACAGGAACCGAGGGCGCTCGCGCCGACGACGAAAGCGCGGCGCGTCGGCTTCGTCGGGCCAGTCAGAAAATCCACTCGAGCCTCGTGATCGAACCCTCTCGCCCGGCGTCGGGCCTGGCGCGATGATTCGGCGATTATGTAGGTTTTTCCGGGGCAGGCCACCCCGCAGCCGCCCAAAATGAAAAGAGCCGGGCGAACCCGGCTCCCTTTCTCATTCGGTGCAGCGCAGCATCACTTCTGCGGCGGCGCCGGCTGAGCCTGGCCCTCGGCGGGCTTCGCGCCCTCCGCCGGCTTGGCGGCTTCCGCCGGCTTGGCCTCGGCCTTCGGCAGCGGCTGCGGACTTTCGGACAAGGTGTTGAGGTAGGCGACGATGTCGGCGCGCTTGGCGTCGTCCTTCTCGCCGGCGAAGGCCATCTTGGTGCCGGAAACGTCCTTCTTGGGATCGGCGATGAACTTGTTGAGCTCGTCGAAGCTCCAGTCGCCGCCCTTGGCCTTCATCGCGTCCGAATAGGCGAAGCCCGCGATATGCGCCTTGGGCCGGCCGACCACGCCGTAGAGCGGCGGTCCGACCTTGGCCGCGCCGCCCTTCGAGAAATCGTGACAGGCGGTGCAGGGCTTGGCGAGCGCCTCGCCCTTCTTCGGATCGGCCTTGGCGAGCAGGACCGGGAACGGCTCCGCCGGCGCCGCCGCGGCGGCGGCCGCGCCGTGACCCTCGGCGGAGGCGCCGGGCAGGTCGTAGCCCGGCTTCGTCATCGCGTCGGGCGCGTAGAGCACGTTCGAGAACATTCCGAGCGCCATCACGCCCAGCAGCGAGCCCAACAGGGCGCCGGCCATCTTGTTGATTTCCATGTTCATATTTGCGGCGCTCCGATCCGTGGCGCTGACAATTCTTCTCCGCCCGCGCGTTTGCGCGCAACGGTCCGCAAGCTGATTACCCGTTTTGCCCGCGCCTTGGCAACAGCCTATAACCTGCCGCTTTCATCGACTTTCCACCATCCCCATGTCGCGTCCGATCATCCTCATTCCCGCACGGCTCGCCTCGCAGCGCCTGCCGGGCAAGGCGCTCGCCGACATCGCCGGCAAACCGATGATCGTCCGTGTCTGGGAGCGGGCTACGGCGGCGGGCGTCGGGCCCGTGGTGGTGGCGACCGACGCGCGCGAGATCGCCGAGGCCGTGGCGGCGGCCGGCGGCCGCGCGGCGATGACCGGCGCGGGCCACGCCTCCGGATCCGACCGGATCGCCGAGGCCGTCGCGGCGATCGACCCCGCGGGCGCGCACGATATCGTCGTCAACGTGCAGGGCGACGAGCCGCTGGTCGAGCCCGCGGCGATCCGGGCGGCCGTGTCGGTCATGGAGGAGCCGGCGGTCGACATCGGCACGCTCGGCGTCCTCGCCGACCCCGCCGACCGCGACGATCCCAACGCCGTGAAAATCGCCGGCGCGGCGATCGCGCCGGGACGGCTGCGCGCCCTTTATTTCTCGCGCGCCCCCATTCCATGGGGCGCGGGAGCGGCCATTCGTCACATAGGGCTCTACGTCTATCGACGCGCCGCGCTCGCCCGCTTTGTCGCCCTGCCGCCCTCCCCGCTCGAACAGCGCGAGCGGCTGGAGCAATTGCGCGCGCTGGAGGCCGGCATGCGGATCGATCTGGCTCTGGTCGACAGGGCCGCGCGCGGTGTAGACACGCCCGCCGACCTCGCGCGGGCGCGCGCGATCTTCGCCGGAGAGAGCTGAGCCAGGAATGAGCAAGAAAAAGATCGCCTATCAGGGAGAGCCCGGCGCCAACTCGCATATCGCCTGCGCCGACGTATTCCCGGACATGGAGCCCCTGCCCTGCGCGACCTTCGAGGATGCGCTGGCCGCCGTCTCCGACGGCGTCGCGGCGCTCGGCATGATCCCGATCGAGAACTCGCTCGCCGGGCGCGTGGCCGATATCCACCAGTTTCTCCCGACCGCGGGCCTGCACATCGTCGGCGAATATTTCCTGCCGATCCGGTTTCAGCTTATGGCGATCAGGGGCGCGAAGATCGGCGAGCTGACCGACGTCTACAGCCACATCCACGCGCTCGGCCAGTGCCGCCGGATCATCCGGCAATATGGCCTGAAGGGGCATGTCTTCGGCGACACGGCGGGCGCCGCGCGACAGATCGCGGAATGGCGGAATCCTGCGCGCGCCGCGCTGGCGCCGGAAATGGCGGCCTCGATCTACGACCTCGACATACTCGCCGAAAACGTCGAGGACGCCGCCCACAACACGACGCGCTTCGTCATCCTCTCGAAGCAGCGTGACTGGTGCGCGCCGCAGAACGGACCCACCGTCACCTCCTTCGTGTTTCGTGTGCGAAACGTGCCTGCCGCGCTCTACAAGGCGCTCGGCGGCTTCGCCACCAACGGCGTGAACATGACCAAGCTCGAGAGCTACATGCTGGAGGGCGAGTTCACGGCGACGCAGTTTCTGGCCGACGTCGACGGCCATCCCGACGACCGGCCGCTGAAGCTGGCGCTGGAGGAGCTGGAATTCTTCTCCAAGGAAGTGCGCATCCTCGGCGTCTATCCAGCTCACCCGTTCCGCATCGAGGCGCAGAAGAAGGCGGGTTAGCCTCCAGCCGCCCTTTGCCCGTCGTCCGCGAACTGCGCCTCCACCAGCGCGCGATAGGCGGGTTCTCGCGCGAGCAATTCGGCGTGGCTTCCTTTCGCCACCAGCCGACCCTTGTCGATCAAACAGATTGAATCCGCTGACAGGATCGTCTGCAGGCGATGCGCGATGACGATGGTCGTGCGACCCGAGCGCAATTCGTCGAGCGCCTTGCGCACCTCGCGCTCGCTTTCGGAATCGAGCGCGGCGGTGGGTTCGTCCAGCACGAGGATCGGCGCGTCCTTCAGCATGGCGCGGGCGATGGCGATGCGCTGCTTCTGGCCGCCCGACAGGTTCTGGCCGAGTTCGCCGACATCCGTGTCGTAGCCGTCGCGAAAGGCGCGAATGAAGTCGTCCGCATTGGCGCGACGGGCGGCGAGCGCAATCTCCTCCTGCATCGCGCCGATACGGCCGAGGGCGATATTGTCGCGGATCGTGCCGCGAAACAGGAACACGTCCTGCGGCACATAGGCGATGTTTTCGCGCAGCGAGCGCAGTTCGACGCCGGCGATGTCCTGCGCATCGATGAAGATGGCGCCGGCCTGCGGCTTGTAGAAGCGCAGCAGCAGCGCGACGATGGTCGACTTGCCGGCGCCGGAGACGCCCACGAGCGCGGTCGTCTCGCCGGGCTCGACGGCGAGACTCAGGTCGTCGAGCGCACGTTCGCCCGCGCGATAGGAGAAGGCGACGTCCATGTATTCGATGCGCCCCGCGCTCACGCGCAGCGCCGGTTGCCCGGAGCGCCGCGCCTCGGTCGCGGGCGTGTCGAGAATCTCGTAGATCATGCGCGCCTGATCGAGGCCCGCCTGCATTTCCAGATGCACGCGCGCGAGGCGCTTGCCCGGCTCGTAGGCCATGAGCATGGCGACGACGAAGGAGAAGAAGGCGCCGGCGTCCGCGCTCGCCACCGTCACGCGCCAGGCGCCATAGAACAGGATAATGGCGATGGCGATTCCGGCGATGAAATCGGCGATCGGGCTCGCCAGCGCCATGCGCACCGCGGCGCGGTCGGCGGCGCGCGCGACCTCCTCGACCGACGCGCCCATGCGCGCGCGCATCTCGTCCTCGAGATTGAAGGCCTTGACGACGCCGATGCCTTGCAAGGTCTCCTGCAAGGTCTGCATGACGCGCGCCGAGCCGTCGAACGACCGTCGCGACAGCTTTCGCACGGCCGATACGAGCCGGGAGAGACCGAAGCCTGCGAGCGGCATCGCCGCCACCGCAATCAGCGCCAGCGCGGTGTCCTGCACGAACATCACGACGACGAGGCAGAACAGCGTCGCGGCGTCCCGCCCGACGGAGGTCGTCATCACCTGCAGCGTGTCGCGCACGCCGGAGGCCGCGATCGTGACGCGCGCCAGCATGTCGGAGGAATGAGTTTCGCGGAGAAAGGCGACGTCCTGGTCGAGCAGGCGGTCGAACAGGCGCAATTGCAGGCCGGCGACGATCCGCGCCCCGGTGCGCGCCAGCAGCACCTGCGAAAAATAGGAGGCGAGGCCGCGGAGCGCGAAAAGACCCGCCACGGCGAAGGACAGGACGCGCATGGCGCGCAGGCCCTCGGGCTCGACCATCTGGTTGAGCACGGGCTTGAGCAGATAGGCGACGAGCGCGGTGGCCGCGGACCCCACGCACATGAAGACGAGCGCGGCGAAATAGGCGACGCCGTAGCGCCGGCCATGATCCATCAGGAGCCGGCGAAGGATGGCAAAACTACTCGCCGGCCGCGTATCGGCCCGTTCGGACAACCCGCCAGCTCCGCTTGCTTGCGGCGTAGCCCTAGGACGCGAAGGGGGCGGGAACAAGGGCGAAATCGACTGCGAACCGCAATCGGGGTCGAGGCGTTGTTCGCCTGCATCAGGCGGCGGCTCAGCCCTCCAGCTCCTCGCGCAGCATTTCGAGTTCCAGCCAGCGGTCCTCGGCCGCCGCCAGATCCGCGTCGATCCGGGTCAGCGCGGCGGATGCCTGCTCGAACTTCTTCGGCTCGCGCGAAAAGAGGTCGGGATCGGCGAGAATCGCCTGCGCCTTGTCGCGCTGCGCGCGCAACCTCTCCATTTCGGCGGGCAGGTTCTCCAGCGCGTGCTTCTCGTTGAAGCTGAGCTTGCGCTTCTGCTTCGGCGCGCCGGGACCGCCAGCCTCCGGCTGGCCGCCGGCCGGAAGCCGACGCTCCCGGCTGGGCTTTTCCACCATCCGCGCGCCGACGCCGACGCCGCGCTGCGCGACCATGTCCGAATAGCCGCCGGCATATTCGATCCATTTGCCCTCGCCTTCGGCCACCAGCACCGAGGTCGCGACGCGATCGAGAAAGTCGCGGTCGTGGCTGACGACGAGAACCGTGCCGGGATAGTCGGCCAGCATTTCCTCGACGAGATCGAGCGTCTCCAGATCGAGATCGTTGGTCGGCTCGTCGAGCACGAGGAAATTCGATGGCAGCGCCAGCGCGCGGGCGAGCATGAGGCGCGCGCGCTCGCCACCGGAAAGGCGCGAGACCGGCGTGCGCGCCTGCTCCGGCTTGAAGAGAAAGTCCTGCATGTAGCCGACGACATGCTTCTTCCTGCCCGCGATCTCCACCCAGTCGCCGCCGCCGCCGGTGAGGAAATTCGCGACGGTGTCGGCGGGATCGAGCGCGGCGCGGGACTGGTCGAGCGCGGCCATCTCGACATTGGCGCCGAGTCGGACCCTTCCCGCATCGGGCGCCAGCTCGCCGGTCAGCAGATTGACCAGCGTGGTCTTGCCCGCGCCATTGGCGCCGACGAGGCCGAGACGATCGCCGCGCAACACGCGCAGCGACAGGTTTTTCACGATCGGCCGCTCGCCGAAACTCTTCGACAGGCCTTCGGCGTCGATCACGAGCTTGCCGGAGAGCTGGGCCTCGCTGACCTGCAATTGCACCGAGCCCTCGGCGCGGCGCGCCTCGCGCTTCGTCTTCCGCAGCTCGCCGAGTTCGGCCATGCGGCGCATGTTGCGCTTGCGCCGGCCAGACACGCCGTAGCGCACCCAATGTTCTTCCGCGACGATCTTGCGGTCGAGCTTGTGGGCCGCCGCCTCCTCCTCTTCGAGAACCTTGTCGCGCCAGGCCTCGAATTCGCCAAAACCGCGATCGAGGCGACGCGTGACGCCGCGATCCAGCCAGACGGTGGCGCGCGTGAGATCCTGCAGGAAGCGACGGTCATGGCTGATGAGCACGAGCGCGCCGCGCACGCTGGCCAGTTCCTCCTCCAGCCATTCGATGGCGGGCAGGTCGAGATGGTTTGTGGGCTCGTCCAGCAGCAGGATGTCGGGATCCGGCGCGAGCGTGCGGGCGAGCGCGGCGCGGCGCGCCTCGCCGCCTGAAAGTTTCGCCGGGTCTTCCGCGCCGGTCAGGCCGAGCCGTTCCAGCAGGTAGCGGGCGCGGTGCGGATCGTCGGTCGGGCCGAGGCCGGCCTCCGCATAGGCAAGCGTCGTGGCGAAGCCGGAAAAATCCGGCTCCTGCGGCAGGTAGCGGATGCTCGCGCCCGGCTGGAAGAAACGCGTTCCGCCGTCCGCTTCCAGGAGACCGGCGGCGATCTTCAGCAGCGTGGATTTGCCCGAGCCGTTGCGGCCGACGAGGCAGAGCCGGTCGCCGGGCTCGACCGCAAGTTCGGCGCCGGCGAGCAGCGGCGCGCCGCCGAGCGTGAGCGATGTATTCTGGAGGTGGAGAAGCGGCGGCATGAGGGGCGAATAGCGAATGACGAGTAGCGAATAGGGGGCGCGTCGCTACTCCCTATTCGCTATTTCGCCATTTCGCTACTCGCTACTTGTGCGCGCCGTCTTCCAGCGCCGGATCATGGCCGAGCGCGAGCGTCAGCAGGCCGGCCGCGATCATGAATCCGCCGATGACCGCGATCGACAGCGCATTGGCGCCCGCCTGATCCGCGACGATCTTCATCGCCAGCGCATTGTCCTTGATCCAGCCGACGAGATAGGGCCCGACGAAGCCGCCGACATTGCCGATGGCGTTGATGAGCGCGATGCCGCCCGCCGCCGCCGTGCCGGTCAAAAGCGCGGTCGGCAGCGTCCAGAAGGTCGGCAGCGCGGCGAAGGTGCCAACGGAGCCGAGCGTGAGCGCGATCATCGCGAGGAGCGGCGACGACAGGTAGGAGCCGACGATCAGTCCTATGCCGCCGAGGAAGGCCGGCAGGGCGACGTGCCACGTCCGTTCGCGCGTCGCGTCCGAATGCTGCGTCCAGGGCACCATGACGAGCGCCCCGGCGACGAAGGGAATGGCGACGACCCAGCCGGTCTGCGCAATGGTGAGACCAAAGGCCTTGACGATCTGTGGCGCCCAGAAGCCGAAGCCGTAGAGGCCGGTGACGATGCCGAAATAGACGAGCGCGAGCCCGATCACGCGCGGATGCGCCAGGGCCTCGCCGAGCGAGAACTTGCGGACGGCCTCGCGGCTCTCGCGCTCGGCGGCGAGATGGGCGATCACCGCCTGCCTCTCCTCCGCCGTCAGCCATTTGGCGTCGGCCGGGCCGTCGTCGAGATAGGCGAGGACCACGAAGCCCATGATCACCGCGGGCAGCGCCTCGATGATGAAGAGCCATTGCCAGGAAGCGAGGCCGCCGACGCCCGTGAAGGAGCCGAGAATCCAGCTCGAGACCGGCGCGCCGATGGCCGAGGACAGGGGCACCGCCACCATGAACATGCCGACGACCTTTGCCCGCTCGGCCGCCGTATACCAGTAGGTGAGATAAAGGATGATGCCGGGGAAGAAGCCCGCCTCAGCAAGGCCCAGCAGGAAGCGGACGAAGTAGAAGCTCGTCTCGCCCTTCACCAGCGCCATGGCGGCCGAGATCAGGCCCCAGGTGATCATGATGCGCGCGATCCAGATGCGCGCGCCGACCTTTTCGAGCAGCAGGTTGGACGGCACCTCGAACAGGAAATAGCCGAGGAAGAAGATGCCGGCGCCGAGGCCGAAGACCTCGGCGGACAGGGCCAGATCCTGGCGGAAGGTGAGCGCGGCGAACCCCAGGTTCACGCGGTCGAGATAGGAAATGAAATAGCAGACGATCAGAAAGGGAATGAGCCTGCGCGCGATCTTGCGCGAGGTTTCAGCGCGCAGCGCGCCGGCTGCGGTTTGGTCGACCATCGTTTCCTCCACATGTTCTTGTCGCGCGCCGATCGAGGGGAGAGGATCACGCGAAATTGAGCGGCGCAAGATCGATCTTGAAGCGTCAGGCCCGCGCTTTGAGCGTAGATAGCCAGGTGACCTCGACCGCATCGACCCTTGCGCCGCTGGCGCTCTGGCGCGACCGCACCGGCGCGTTTTCGTGGCTGCGCGCCGCGGCGCTGGCCGTCGCGGTCGCGCCTGCGCTGCCGCTCGTGTGGCGGATCGCGACGGCCGACCTCGGGCCGCGGCCCCTGACCGAGGTCTCGCACGTGACGGGCCTGTGGGCGATCCGGCTGCTGGCCGTCACGCTCGCCGTCACGCCGGTCCTCGAATTGATGCGTCAGCCGCGCCTCGTCGCCGCGCGGCGCATTCTCGGCGTCTCGGTCTTCGTCTGGATGGCCGCGCATTTCGTCGTCTTCGTCGCCGACAAGTCGTTCAACCCGATCGTCGTGGCGCACGAACTGATCGCGCGCGTCTACCTGCTGATCGGGACGGTTGCGCTCATCATGCTCGCCGCGCTGGCGGCGACCTCGACCGACGCCGCCGTGCGCCGGCTCGGCGCGCAGCGCTGGAAGAGGCTGCACCGGCTCGTCTACGCCATCACGCTGCTCGGCCTCGTGCATTTCTTCATGCAGTCGAAGCTCGACGTGACGGAGCCGACAGCCATGGCCGGCATATTCGCGCTGCTTGGCCTGCTGCGCCTGCCGCGCCGCTTCGGCCGCGCGCTGACGCCGGCGCTCGCGCTGGCGCTCGCCGCGACGACGGCGGCGCTCGTCGCGATCGTCGAGGCGGGCTATTATGCGCTCGCCATGGGCGCGCCGTTCGACGCGCTGATCGCGGCGGACTTCAGCCTCGATCTGGGCGTGCGACCGTGCTGGGCGCCGATGATCGTGGGCGTCGCGTTTGCGGTCGTCGGATTGGCCAGCCGTCTCGACATGCGGCGGCGGAACGCGGCGCGTCCATCAGTGCGGAGGGCGTAGTCGCGCTGACGCGGGGCGTCTTGCGGCGCAGCGCGCATAGGCACGGCTTCAGGCCTTCAGGACATCCGCATTGAGCACGCGGATCGGCGCGCCGGAGAGGTAAGCGCGGATATTCTCGACCGTGTCGCCATACCAGACCGTGTAGACATCCCGCGTCACGAAGCCCTGATGCGGCGAGAGCACGACATTGTCGAGGCTGCGCAGCGGATGATCCCGAGGCAACGGCTCGACGTCGTAGACGTCGAGCGCGGCGCAGGCGATCCTGCGCGCTTTCATCGCTTCGATCATCGCCGCTTCGTCGATCAGCGGGCCCCGCGAGGTGTTCACGAGAACGGCGTGCTTCTGCATCTGCGAAAATTCGCGCGCGCCGACGACGTGCCGCGAGCGCTCGCCGAGCACCAGATGCAGCGTGACGACGTCGCTGGCGCGAAACAGGGTCTCCTTGTCGACCAGCGTCGCGCCGCTGGCGGCGGCCGTTTCGGCCGTCATGTTAGGGCTCCAGGCGACGATCTCCATGCCGGGCGCGCCGGCGACAGTCGCAACGCGCGCGCCGATACGGCCGAGACCGACCACGCCGAGGCGCCGCCCGTGCAGCGTCATGCCGAGGCCCGACTGCCAGCCGCCGGCCCGCATGTCGCGATCCTCGCGCGCGACATTGCGCGCCCCCGCGAGGATCAGCGCGACGCAGAGTTCGACCGTCGCCGGCACGGACGCCCCGGCGGTCGTATGCGAAACGATCACGCCATGCTTCGTCGCGGCCGCCTGATCGAGCAGGCGCTGGTGCAGACCGGTGACGCAGAGCAGTTTCAGCTTCGGCAGACGCGCGAACAGGCTCGCCGGCCATTCCATGCGTTCGCGCATCGTGCTGACGATGTCAAAGCCGCCGAGCTTGTCGACGATCTCGTCCTCACTGGCGAAGGGTTTGTCGAAAACGGTAAATTCGGCGTCGGGGATGCCTTTCCAGTCGGCAAGCGAGAGCGCGATGTTCTGGTAATCGTCGACGATGGCGATGCGGGTCATTCAGGAGGCGTCTCCGATCGGATATTGCGCCTTCCACGTCTCGCCGTCCGAATCGCGCGCTTCTACGGTCAGCGTCTTTGCGCCGTTCGGCAAGTAGGTGAAGCGGAAATTCGGATCTTCGGACATGGAAATGCCGCCGGTCATCTCGAAAATCAGATCCTCGCCCTGCCTGACCGCGAGATGTTCGATGTAGCGCGCCGGAATGTAGCGGCCCGTGGAATGATCCATCTGCATGCCGGAATAATTGGGATGGCGGATCGTGAGCTGCGCCTCGCGCCGTCGCACGTTTGCGACATCGCCCGCGAGAATGTCGCGAAAGGTCATGTCGCCCATGCTGGCGGCGATCTCGTCGCGGTTCCTGGCGGAGATGGCGGAACAGCCGTCCGCCGCGAGCACGAAACGCTTGATGTCGTGCAGCGAGCCGTCGAGACGTTCGGCGACGAGATGGACGTCGGTGAAATTGTTGATGCGCACGCGGGTCGAGATCATCGTCAGGCCGGATTGCGGCCCGATCGAGAAGGTAGCGGCGACCGGCGCCGGGTTCTGGTCGATCACCAGCGTCAGCTTGCGGATGGTCGCGGCGGGCTTCTCGAGGTCGACCGTCACCGGCACGAGCGAGGAATCGTAATATTGCACGGGCATGCGCAACGCGACGACGTCGCGGCTCTCGACCAGCGGCGCGCCCTTGAAGATTTCCTGCGCGAGGCTTTTCCAGACTTCCGGCGGCTCCGAGGAATTGGCGGGCGCGCGCGCGGGCGAAAGTTCGGCTTGCGCATGCGCGGCGGGGGCGCCGAGCGAGAGACCGGCGATGACGACGAGAAGCGCGGCAGGAGCCCGGTGCGGCATGGTCGTTTCCTTCCCATTCCGCCTGCGCCGGCGGTTTCACGGGAGCCTAGTGAAGCGCCGGCCGGCCGCCAAGGCGGACCTTGGGAGGAGACGCAAGGCGCTGGCTCCATTGCGAGCACGCCTCAATCGACCTATGACGCTGGCGACAGGAGCCGAGCCGCCCGCATGACCGCTTTCCTCGCCAGCGTCGTCAGCCCCGCCGAAGCGCGGGTCGCGCTGGACTGCGGCGCGGACATCATCGACTGCACCGATCCCGCGCGCGGGGCGCTCGGGGCGCCGTCCGTGGATGTCGTCGCGGCGATCGTGCAAGCCGTCGCCGGCGCGCGGCCGGTGAGCGCGGCGGCCGGCCCGCTCGATCTCGTCGGCGCGCGGCTCTGCGCGGCGGTCGAGGCTTTGCGCGCGGCCGGCGCGGATATCGTGAAGGTGGGCTTCGCCGACGAGGCCGATGCGCGCGCGAAAATCGTGACGCTGGCGCCGCTGGCCGACGAGGCGCAGCTCGTCGCCGTGCTGCTGGCCGACCGCAAGCCCCCCGTCGGCATGATCGAGGAAATGGCGGCGGCCGGCTTCTCCGGCGCCATGCTCGATACGGTCGACAAGACGCGCGGGCGCTTTCTGGAGACGCTGGACGC
>OEIU01000230.1_pt1 | contig 56400 bp, 53 predicted proteins | sample 1539221 | NCBI WGS metagenome assembly OEIU01 (sample SAMN03792071, study PRJEB22550) | activated sludge metagenome | feature: wastewater treatment plant; material: activated sludge; isolation source: Wastewater treatment plant of a petroleum refinery complex | place: Argentina: Zarate | collected... | reverse complement strand
TCTCCTTCACCGGCGGTCCCTCGGTGACGATCAAGTCGCACCACAATGTCGGCGGGCTTCCCGAGCGCATGAACATGAAGCTGGTCGAGCCCCTGCGCGAATTGTTCAAGGACGAGGTGCGCGTGCTGGGGCGCGAACTCGGCCTGCCCGAAATCTTCGTCGGCCGCCACCCGTTCCCGGGCCCCGGCCTCGCCATCCGCTGCCCCGGCGACATCACCAGGGAAAAGCTCGACATCCTCCGCAATGCCGACGCCGTCTATATCGACCAGATCAGGAAGCACGGCCTCTACGACGCGATCTGGCAGGCCTTTGCCGTGCTGCTGCCGGTGAAGACCGTCGGCGTGATGGGCGACGGCCGCACCTACGAATACGTCGTGGGCCTGCGCGCCGTGACGTCAACCGACGGCATGACCGCCGACTTCTATCCCTTCGACATGAAGTTCCTCGGCGAAACCGCGACGCGGATCATCAACGAGGTGAAGGGGGTGAACCGGGTGGTGTATGACGTGACGAGCAAGCCGCCGGGTACGATTGAGTGGGAGTAGGGGCTCACTCAGACTTTGAAGCAGTTTTCGCGATGCCACCGCAAGAAGTGTGGGTGGGGTTGATCGATCGCGCGAGCTGGCTTCAGAATGCGCCCGGTCTTGTTAATGATGGCGCGTACCCCGTCCGGATCGTTCACATGCCGAGAGATCAGGATTTCATGATCATCGGCAATGCTGATCAAGCCACGGTCAAACATCCAATGCGCAGTTCCTGACAGAGCAAGTCCGTTGCTTACGATATCAGGCCCATTAGCCTCGACTGGCCTGATGTGTGCGGCTTCAACTTCGGCTCGCCCGCGACCGTTGATGAGCTTTAAGGATGTAACCGCACAACGGGCATCATAGGCGCGAAGAACGATGCGGCGGAAAATGCCGTCGCGGACTATTCGCGAAGTCAGATAGGTGAGGCGACTCCGTTCCTGTTCGTATCGAAAAGCCGATCCCTCTTCTTGCATGCCTTGGGAGGCTTTGGGGGCATCGACGCGGGGTAACAAAGTTGCTTCTTCGGTGAGTCCACGTTCAGTAATTCGGTTGAAATCGTCGAGAGAAATGGGCCGTACGGCGGATTGGGCGCGTCCTGAAATTTTGCCTTGCTCGTTCAGCAGACCCCGCTCAAGAAGCCCTTCATCATCTCGGAACGGAACGGGATTGACGAAATCCAGATAGCTATTTGGTTCGATTATCGCGACGTACATCCCCGATAAACCCGGATCGGGAATGACTTGCTGGACCTTTGCGAGTGCGAAGTAGCCGCGCGATTCCTGCGCCTTCCGGGGCTCGTAGTAGACGATCCAATCGCCGATACATGACTGAACGCGAGCAAGGTACTGGCTAGGAAATTGGTATCGCTCAGCGGGGGTATCTTCATAAATCGAGTCCGACCGATGGATGAAGACACCAAATGCCACAGATCGCTCCCCTGAAGTCACCACTGCTGTGCGCGTGGTCTAACGTTACTATCCTAAGCTGCGCGACTTCTGAGTAAAGTGTTCTTCGATTGCACGATTCACCTAGCGAGTAGGGTGGACTAGAAGGCGTAATCCACCATGCTGTGGAGCGAGATCGGCGGGTTGCGCTATCGCGAACCCGCCCTGCAGGCAGCGCCCTGACCGCTTGCAATGACGGTCACCCCGGCGCAAACGCGGGATGTGTGGTGCGTGACCGCATGGTACGATATCGGGATCGTCTTTGGAGTAATCCTCGATGTCCGTCGCAACCGCCGCCAACCAGTCCATCCAAACCGCCACCTCCACCGACCCCGAAACCCTCGGCTGGATGCAGGGCTTCCCGCCGCCGCCGGACCGCACCATCATCTTCCAGAACTGCTCCTTTCGCAGCTTCCCCGAGTTGCGCTGGGCGTGGAGCAATATCCGACAACTGGTACCGACCGTGAACGTTTGGCGTGGGGCGTGGCCTGCTTCGGTGTTGACGCGCGAGGAGCACGACATCGGCACGTCCGCTTCGATCACGATGGACGGGCGTCCCATGACGTTCGCGCGGATGCTCGAGGAGACTTACGCCGACGGCATCGCCGTGCTGCACCGGGGCAGACTGATCTACGAGCGCTACTTCGGCGCGCTGAAGCCGCACAAGCCGCACATCGCGATGTCGGTGACGAAATCCTTCACCGGCACGCTCGCCGGCATTCTGGTCGCGGAGGGCAGGATCGATCCGCAGGCGCCGGTCACGGACTATGTGCCGGAGCTGAAGGGTAGCGCATTCGGCGACGCGCGCGTGCACGAGACCATGGATATGACCACGGGCCTCGAGTACACTGAGGTCTATACCGACAAGAATTCAGGCGTGTTCGGCCTCAGGCGCGCGAACGGCATGGCGCCGATCGAGCCGGGCTATGAAGGCGCGACCAATATTTTCGATTTCCTGTGCGGGCAGAAGAAGCAGGGCGAGCACGGCAAGGCGTTTTCCTACAAGACCGTCAATTCGGACGTGCTGGCCTTTATCTGCCGGCGCGCGAGCGGGATGACGCTGTCCGACCTGCTCTCGGAGCGCATCTGGATTCCGATGGGCGCGGAGGAGGACGCGCATTATCACGTCGACCGCATCGGCACCGAAAGCGGCGGAGGCGGGCTTTCGACGACGCTGCGCGATCTCGCCCGCTTCGGCGAGACCATCCGCAATCACGGCCGCTTCAACGGCCGCCAGATCGTGCCGTCGCAGATCGTCGAGGACATCGCGCGCGGCGGCGATCCCGAAAAGTTCAAGCCGGCCGGCTACACCACGTTGCCCGGCGCCTCATACCGGAACCAGTGGTGGGTGACGCATAACGCGCACGGCGCCTTCATGGCGCGCGGCGTGCACGGGCAGGGCATCTACATCGATCCGAAGGCCGAGATGGTGATCGCCCGCTACGCCTCGCACCCGGCCGCCGGCAATGCCGCCAACGATCCCGTGACGCTGCCGGCCTACATGGCGCTGGCAAAGGATTTGATGGCGGGTGGCTGATCGCCCGCGCTCGCGCCGATCAGTCCGCGATGCTGATATGTGCATCCGTGATGACCTTGGTCCATCGATCGACATCGCTGGCAACAAGGTTTTTGAGATAAGCCGGCGACTGCTGCTCGGGTGCGGGCGCCACGGCGCCGAGTTTCTCGAGCCGGCTGATCGTATCCGGGTCCGCCAGCGCCTTTGCATAGGCGGCGTGGATCTTCGCCATGACGTCGTCGGGCAATCCCTTCGGGGAGAACAGCGCCGTCCATGCGTCGGCCTGATAGGCTTTCAGGCCTCCTTCCTCTGATGTGGGCGTGTCCGGAAGCACCTTCGAGCGCTGCGGCGAGGCGACGACGAATGCCTTGATCGTGCCGGCTGCAACCTGCGGGGCGACCGTAATCACCTGGTCGCACGAATAGTCGATGGCTCCACTGAGCAGATCATTCATCAGCGGGCTGTTGCCGCGATAGGGGATTTCGGTGGGCTTGGTCCCGACCAGCGCATTCAGCAAAGTGCATGTCAGGTGCGCGTTGGATCCGACGCCGGAATGACCGACCTTGAAGTCAGGGCCCTTCTCTTTCATCAGCCCGACGAATTCCTGGAATGTCGCAGCGGGCAGATCCTTTCGGCCGAACACCACGATGGGTGCGGAGGCCGCGAGCCCGATCGGCTCGAAATCGGTGCGAGGATCGTATTTCCGCTTCTCATAGAGAGCGTAGGACGACGCATGAGTCCCCATATGCCCTGTCAGCAGCGTGTAGCCGTCTGGCGCGGCTCGCATGACGCGGATCGAGCCGATGGTGCCGCCGGCGCCGGCCACGTTTTCGATGATGATCGGCTTGCCCAGGTGCCTCGACATGCCTTCCGCGACGATCCTGGCGATGACGTCGGTGGCGCCGCCTGCCGCAAACGGGACGACCATGGTGATGGCTCGGTTCGGATAGTCTGTCTGTGCTGATGCCAAGGTGGCCATCGATAGACTGAACGCCGAAGCCATCAGCGTCAGAGCCGTCACCCTTCTCATTCCAGTTCCTCCGTTTTATTGTTGGTCGACAGAACGACCACTTGCTTGTAGGCGAATGTGCGCGGACGCACCAGCGCGGAACAGGAGAGATAATCGTGAACCTCTACGCAAAACTCCTCGCGCGTGAAGCAGAGCGGCGCCCCATAAGGGTTGGGTTGATCGGCGCCGGAAAGTTCGGCGCGATGTACCTTCATCAGGCGCCGCGAACGCCCGGCGTGCATATCGTCGGCATCGCCGATCTGTCGCCATCACGTGCGATCGAAAACCTGAAGCGCGTCGGGTGGGCCGAGGAGCGCTATGGCGCGGCTTCGCTCGATGATGCGCTCGCGCACGGCACGACGTTCGTGAGCGACAATTGGGAAGCGCTGGTCAAATTCCACGGCATCGACGTGATCGCCGAATGCACCGGCAATCCGGCGGCCGCCGTCGAACACTGTCTGGCGGCCTTTGCGGCCGGCAAGCCGGTCATCAACGTGACGGTCGAGGCTGATGCATTCTGCGGACCGATCCTCGCGCATAAGGCGAGGCAGGCGGGCGTGATCTACAGCCTTGCCTATGGCGATCAACCGGCCCTGGCCTGCGATCTCGTCGATTGGGCGCGGGCGTGCGGCTTCCCGGTGGTGGCCGCTGGTCGCGGACACAAATGGCTGCCGCAATATCGGGAATCGACGCCCGAGACAGTCTGGGATCACTGGGGGTTGACGGCCGACCAGGCCGTGCGCGGCGGCATGAACCCAAAAATGTTCAATGCCTTCCTCGACGGATCGAAGCCGGCGATCGAGTCGGCTGCGATCGCCAATGCGACCGGCCTTGAGGCGCCGTCGCAGGGCCTGGCGTTCCCGCCGGGATCGGTGAACGACATTCCCACGCTGATGCGTCCCCGCGCGGAAGGCGGCGTGCTCGAAGCCAAGGGGCAGGTCGAGGTCGTGTCCTGCCTCACGGCCGACGGCGCCCAGATCCCGAACGACATCAGAAAAGGCGTCTGGGTCTGCTTCGAAGGCGACAGCGAGTACATCCAGAATTGCTTCCAGGAGTACAGCGTCGTGACCGATCCGTCAGGCCGCTACATGAACTCCTACAAGAAGTGGCACCTGATCGGTCTGGAGCTCGGAATTTCCGTCGCCGCCATTGCGCTGCGCGGCGAACCGACGGGCGTCGCGACCTGCTTCAACGCCGATGTTGCCGCGACCGCAAAAAAGAACCTGCAGCCGGGCGATGCGCTCGACGGCGAGGGCGGCTACACCGTTTTCGGAAAGTTGACGCCTGCAAGCACGTCGCTGACAAAAGGATATCTGCCGTTGGGCCTCGCTCACGATATGCGATTGATTCGGCCGGTCGCCAAGGACGCCTGCATCACCTGGGCCGATGTCGCGATCGACGAGACGCTGCCGGCGGTTCGCATCCGCAAGGAGCAGGAGGCGCTGTATTCTCCGGTGGCACGGAAGGCCGTCTGACGATCCTCGCCGGAGCCTCTCATCATGTCCAGGGACCGCCATTCCCGCATATCGTGTGGGTAAACCAACGGCGGCGACCTTGATCGAGCCTGATTACGCTCTAATGTAACCGGCCGCTGCCGTCGTGGAACTTGGTCCCGTGCACTCGGACGTCTTGAAGCGCAAGGAATTATACAGCTTCTTCAGCCGTTCGGCTTTCGAGAAGGCTCACGCCTATCAAGCGCAAGGACGCGTAAAGGGACTGGAGGTCAGCGAAGACCTGACGCACCTTCGTGCCAGGGTGCGGGGAAGCGGATCGAACGAGTATCGCGTCGATATTCACCTTGACTACAGCGATAACCGGCTCTCCGACGTCGACGGCGAATGTAGTTGTCCGATGTCCGTCAACTGCAAGCATGTGGCTGCGACATTGCTCGAGGCCACCAGCAACGGGCCGCAACCGGCGTCCGCGTCGACGATAGCCAAAATTGCTCCGACCCTCTCGTCGCTGCCGCCGGTTCTGGGCTACGCGGTGACTGAATGGCTCGATAGCATCGGCAACGCGGTGCGCGGCGACGATTATCCGGCCGGGTTGAACCAGCGGCTGCTTTATCGCCTGCATCCTTCTGGAGAGGGCGTTCAGACCCCGGTTCTGGCGGTATCGCTGCTCTCGGTGAAAGTGCTGAAAGACGGCACTTTCGGCAGCAATCCGGCGCGACCCAGCCCGTCCGAGTTCTTGCCCGAGCGCGCACCGAAATACTATCGCGACGCCGATGTCGATATTCTCGGTCAACTCTCGGTCTGGAGGGGAACGTACTACGCCCCCCGACCGCTCCCGGCCGAACTGGTGCAACGGATCGTCGCGACCGGACGCGCCTATTGGCTCGATCACAAGCGGCAGCCGCTGCGCTGGGCGGACCAGCGCGAGGGGCGCATCGAGTGGCGCGCGTCCGACCGCCGCGGCGTTGCTCCGTGCCTTCTCGTGCCGGGAATGATTGCGCTCAATGCCGAGCCGCCGCTCTATGTTGATGAGTCCGTCGGGACGATCGGGCCGGTGGATCTCGGTCTGCCGCCGAAGCTTGCCCGCCGGATCCTGTCCGCGCCGGAGATTCCGCGCGACCAGGTCCTGGAAGTATCGCGTCGTCCTTGGCCAAGTCTTCCTGAGCGCCATCACGGCTTCCTGCCGGCGGCGCCAACCGCGGCGGTGCGGATAGACGAGGAACCGGTGCCGGTGTTGCGCCTGCAGCGGGCGCGGGTGAGAGAGGGCTCCTACTACTATTATGATCAATCGCGTGCGGATGATGGATCGGTCGCGGTCGCTCGCCTCGGCTTCCGTTATGGGCCTGTCGAGATCGATTCTGCGGAACGCGCCAACCGACCGGAAGCGTTCCACGCCGGAAAGGTCTACGAAGTCTTCCGGCGCCGGCCGAAGGAGAAGGAGGCGCGCAAGCGCCTGATCGATCTTGGCTTCGTCGACGCGGTGAGGAAGTTCTCCTTTCTCGATGCCAGTCATGCCCGCGACCTGACGCTCGACGGGAGCCATGACTGGCTCGATTTTCTCGACCGGGATGCGGCCGAACTGCGCGCGTCGGGCTTCGAGATATTGATCGACGGCAACTTCCCTCACCGCCTGGCGGAATCGGGCGATTTCGATGCGGAATTCGAATCCAGCGGCATCGATTGGTTCGAACTTGCTCTCGGAATCGACATCGACGGTGAGCGGCGCGATCTTGCGCCGATGCTGGCCGCGCTGATCTCGCGGCCGGACTTTACGCCGGATCTGATCAAACAGTTCGCTGAGAACGGAAGGAACTTCTATCTGCCCCTGGCGGACGGGCGCCATGTTTCTGTAGCGGCCGATCGCTTTCTGCCTCTAGTACTGGCGCTGCATGGCCTGAACCTGCACGGCATCTCCCTCGATGTTTCGGGAAAGCTGAAGCTGTCACGTGCCGACATCGTGCCGCTCCTCGGATTCGAGAGTCACGGGTTCGTCTTCAAGGGCACGGACAATTTTCGTCGTCTCGCCGCTCTGCTTCACACCCAGGGCTTGAGCGATCCGCGCCTGCCGGAGAGCTTTCGCGCCGGGCTCCGACCCTATCAGGCGCAGGGCGTAGCCTGGCTCGATCTGCTCCGCGAAAGCGGACTGGGCGGCGTACTGGCTGATGACATGGGGCTGGGCAAGACCGTGCAAATTCTGGCCTTGATCGCGCTCGAGAAGGCGCGTGGGCATCTCGCGGAGCCGACGATCGTCGTCGCACCGACCAGCCTGATGAGCAACTGGTTCAGCGAGACGCAGAAATTCGTGCCGGACCTCAAGGTCCTGGTGCTCCATGGCCCCGATCGCAAGCGCAGTTTTGCGGCCATCCCGGAGCATGATGTTGTGCTGACGACCTATCCCCTGATCGCACGCGACCGGGAAGTCCTGCTGTCGCGCGACTGGCATATGGCGGTGCTGGACGAGGCGCAAACGGTCAAGAACCCCGATGCGGCGACCACGCGGTGGTTGCGCGAGATAAAGGCGCGGCACCGTTTCTGCCTGACCGGAACGCCGATGGAAAATCATCTCGGCGAACTCTGGTCGATCATGAGTTTCGCCAACCCCGGTTATCTCGGCGACAAGGCCAGCTTCGTTCGGCGGTGGCGAACGCCCATCGAGAAACGCGCCGACAAGGTCCGCTCGGCGGCGCTCGCCCGGCGGGTGAGGCCGTTTCTGCTGCGCCGGACCAAGGCGGAGGTGGCGGGGGAATTGCCCGCCAAGACCGAGATCGTCGAGCGGATCGCGCTCGAAGGCGGCCAGCGCGACCTCTACGACTCGATCCGGCTGTCGATGTCGGAGAAGGTTCGCAAGGCAATCCAGCAACGCGGCCTCGCCAGGAGCCACATCGTGGTGCTCGAGGCATTGCTGCGAATGCGGCAGGTTTGTTGCGATCCGGCGCTCCTGAAACTCGACGACATCGAGCGGCCGTCGGCCAAGCTCGACCGTTTGATGGAAATGATGCTGGAATTGCTGAGCGAGGGACGGAAGATCATCGTCTTCTCGCAGTTCACCTCCATGCTCGATCTGGTTCGCGCGCGCCTGGACGCGGAGCGTGTTCGCTATGGCGTGCTGACCGGAGAAACCCGGGACCGCAAGGCCGCGATCGACGGATTTCAGACCGGCGCAAACGATGTGTTTTTGATCAGCCTCAAAGCCGGCGGTGTCGGACTCAATCTGACGGCCGCCGATACCGTCATCATCTTCGACCCCTGGTGGAATCCCGCCGTCGAGGAACAGGCCATCGATCGGGCGCACCGCATCGGGCAGGACAAGCCGGTCTTCGTCTACCGGCTCGTCGCGTCGGGTACGGTCGAAGAGAAAATGGAGGAACTCAAGGAACGAAAACGGGCGCTCGCCGACAGCGTGTTCGATGCCGATGGACAGATCGGTTCGGCCCTCACGGAAGAGGACGTGCGCGCGCTGTTTGAGGACTAGGATTGGGGAGTACGCGACGATTTGCAAATGCGATGAATTATTGCTCACCCGGTCTTCCCAGGGCCGACCCCGGTCTTCCCTGCGCCCACTGAATCAGAGGAGGGCGAAGAAGATGCAAGGCCCGACAATTGCGCGCTGGGGCGGGTGACCCAGTAGTCCAGGGAGTTCAACGATCGAACCGAGAAGCCGCGGCGTACTGGATCCTCCGCCTGCGCGGAGGATGACGGTAGAGCCTGGTGCGCAATGACGTGAGGCAATTCTCGGTAAGAGACATTGATTTGTCCGCCACAAGAGTCCAGCATCCCCACAACCTCGACCTCTCCAATCAGGAACCACCCATGTCGCGCGTATCGATCAGGACCAGGGACGATCTGCCGGCCGAGCTGCAGCCGCTGTGGGACAAGATGACGACCTACGGCGCGTTCGAGAACCAGGCGGGCGTGATGGCGCACCGGCCGCCGATCTTCAGGCACACGTGGTCGTTGCTGGTCGATCTCGCCGACAACGGCGTCCTGTCGAAACGCCACCTCGAGATCGCGCTGGTCGCGGTGTCGCTGCTGAACAAATGCGACTATTGCGTATCGCACCACGCGCCGAAACTGGCGATCCAGGGCGTATCGGAGGAGGGCGCCGACCGCCTGCTCGACTACAAGGATCATCCGGAGCTCGACGCCGTCGACAAGCTCGTCGTCGAATTTTCCATCGCCGTAAACAACAACTGGAGCAAGACGCGCGACGAGATCTTCGCAAGGCTTCGCGAGCATTTCTCCGAAGCGGAGATCGTCGAGCTGACCTGGCGCATTTCGCTCTGCGGCGCCTTCAACCGCTTCACCGACATCCTGCAATGCGACATCGAGCAGGGCGTGCCTGCGCGGGAGGCCGCCGAATAGCAGGGCCGATGCTCCGAAAACTAGTACCGCGGCGTGTTGAACTGCGGGCAGCGATGCACGTAGTCCCACGGAATATCGTAGACGCAGGTGAAGCGGAGATCGTCCGACTGCTTGAGCGGCGGGGCCTCGACGACTGGCTGCGAAACCTCGTCGGACAGGCCATAGAACACGCCGCCGCCCGGAAAGAAGCCGACGCCGGCGCGAGGATGGTGGTGGTGCATCGAGCGGAATCCCGGGAAGGCGGGACGCCCCGGCGCAACGCCCGGACCGACCGGCGCGGCGGCGGGGCCGCGCGCGCCGACGGGATTGGCAAATGTCTCGCCCGCGGCGAGGACAAGCGCGACTGCGCTGAGGGACGCGATCAACGTCGTTCTGTAGGTCATGGTACTCAACCCTGTCGTTACGTTGCTTGGCAATTTTTCCCGACGCTAAGCCGTGCCTCCCGTGCCCGCAAAGACAAAATTAATGGTTGGTTAAGGCGTAATCTTAATGCCCGGGCATCTCGGGACATTCGCATGAATCCGCCCGGAATCCCGTCACATCAGGGTGAGGCGGGGTGCGGTGCAGTGGCTGGTTACCCGCCCCGCGAGCTAGACCGAACCGCGCGACATCTTCTCGAACCGCTTGATCAGCCGCTCGCGCTTGAGGCGGGACAAGCGGCGGATCCAGAACACGCCGTCGAGTTGATCGATCTCATGCTGGTGGCAGACCGCACGCAGCCCCTCCGACTCTTCGGTCTGCGGATGGCCGTCGAGGTCGCGATAGCTGATCCCGATACGCGCGTGGCGGCTCACCTCGTCGTTGATGCCGGGCATCGAGACGCTGCCTTCGCGGTGCAGGATGGTCTCGGGCGATGTCCAGACGATCTTCGGATTGACATAGATCTGCGCGCCCTCGGCCGGAGCAAGTTCGAGCACGACGACGCGCAGCAGCACGCCGACATGCGGCGCGGTGATGCCGATACCGGGCGCGGCATGCATCGTCTCCAGCAGGTCGGCGGCGAGCTCGCGGAGCGCCGCGTCGAGCGCGGTCACGGGCTCTGCCGCAAGCGCGAGCCGGGGATCGGGATAGCGGACGATCGGGCGGATGGTCATGATGGCATCGGCATGTGCCGGTGTGACTTAGCCCATAAGGCCGTTCAGGGATACGAGATCCGGCGCCGCTTCGCTTCCCGCAAAAAAAGTGAGGGTCGCCTGTCGCTTTCGGCCGTTCCCGTTCGTCTTCCAGCCAGAGAGCCACGGGGAGACCAGGAATGACCAATTCGCATTATCGCTGGGTGATCGTCGCGGCCGGCGGCGTGCTCGGCTGCGTCGCGATCGGCGGGATGTTTTCGCTGCCGGTGTTCCTGCAGCCGATCGCGCGGGATACCGGCTGGTCGGTGACCGGCATTTCCAGCGCCATGACCATCGGCTTTCTTGCCATGGCCTTCACCAGCATGATCTGGGGCACGCTGTCCGACCGCTTCGGCCCGCTGCCGGTGGTGCTGACGGGGTCCATCGTGCTCGCGGCGAGCCTGGGACTAGCCAGCATCGCGACCTCGCTCGTCGTGTTTCAGCTCGTATTCGGGCTGATGGTCGGCGCCGCCGCTGCCGCCATCTTGCCGCCGATGATGGCGACCGTCACCGGCTGGTTCGATACCCATCGCAGCCTCGCGGTCTCGCTGGTCTCGGCCGGCATGGGCATGGCGCCGATGACGATGGCGCCGCTCGCCGCCTGGCTGGTCTCGCATCACGACTGGCGGACCTCGATGCAGATCGTCGCCCTCGTCGTCGCCGCGATCATGATCCCGGTCTCGCTGCTGGTGCGCCGCCCGCCGGCGCTCGAGAACGCAAACCTCGCGCCGTCGGGCGAAGCAGGGGGCGTGGAGATGTCGCTCGCGCAGGCGCTGCGCTCGCCGCAATTCATCACGCTGGTGCTGACGAACTTCTTTTGCTGCGCCACGCATTCCGGCCCGATCATCCACACCGTCAGCTACGCCATCAGCTGCGGCATCCCGATGATCGCCGCCGTCACCATCTACAGCGTGGAAGGTCTCGCCGGCATGGGCGGCCGCATCGCCTTCGGGCTGCTCGGCGACCGCTTCGGCGCCAAGCGCGTGCTCGTGTTCGGCCTGCTGGCGCAGGCATTCGGCGCGCTCGGCTATGTCTTCGTGCGCGAACTCGCCGCTTTCTATGCGGTCGCGGCGCTGTTCGGCTTCCTCTATGCCGGCACCATGCCGCTCTACGCCGTGCTGGTGCGCGAAAACTTTCCGTTGCGGATGATGGGCACGGTGATCGGCGGCACCGCGATGGCCGGCAGCCTCGGCATGGCGACCGGACCGCTCGCCGGCGGCCTGATCTACGACAGCTTTGCGAGCTACGCCTGGCTCTATTTCGGCTCGTGGGTCATGGGGATCGGCGCCTTCCTGATGATCATGACCTTCCGGCCGGTGCCGGCGGCGCGGCCGGCACCCGTACCGGCGCTGGAGCAGGCGATGCGCTAACCGTCATCTCAAGCCTTCCGATCCAATCCGACGCGATATATATGGATGCGGGGCTTCACATCGCGCAACGGCCAGCAGGCGAGGCACAACAACAATAAGGAAGCAGGCCTGATGCCGGTTAGCGACATACCCAGTCATCCCCTCGATCATCCGATCTGGACCGCACTGACGACCACGCAACGGGCGCTGGCCGAAGGCGATGGGCGCGCGCGGCGCTATCCGACGGAGGTGACGCCGTTTGCTGACATGCCGGATCTTTCGCCTGAGAACTTCGCAGCACTCGGCGCGCTGATGTCGCCGACTGACATTGCCGTGCTGTTCACGCCGGAAGCCGTGAGCGCGCCGGCCGAATTCAAGATCGTGCTGGCAGAGACCGGCGAGCAGATGATCGGAACGCCGAAGGAGACGTCGACCGACGGCGTCGAGATCGTCACCCTCGGTGCCGACGACGTCCCTGACATGATCGAACTGACCGCGCTCACCAAGCCCGGTCCGTTCAGCGCGCGGACCCACGAACTCGGTATCTTCCTCGGCATCCGCGTCGATGGCCAGCTCGCCGCGATGATCGGCGAACGCATGAAGCCCGCGGAGCATACCGAGATCACTGCCGTCTGCGTGCACCCATCGCATCGCGGCCGCGGCTACGGGCAGATGCTGCTGTCGGCGATCTCTCGCCAGATCGTATCGCGCGGCGAGATTCCGTTCCTGCACGTCTTCACCAGCAATCATTCGGCGATCGCGCTCTACCGGCGGCAAGGCATGGAAATCCGCCGCCGCTTCCACGTGACGGTGTTGAAGAAACAGGAGCCGTAGCCGCTGCGACGCGGAAGGCTCGCGGAGGACCCCATCACGAAAACGTTAAACCGATCGGTTGACTATCTCGGCTGCGTCTCTATACTAAACCATATGGTTGAATATCTAGGGCATCTCGACGCTGTTTTCCGCGCGCTGGCGGACCCGACCCGCCGCGCGATGCTTGGACATCTGGCGGAACGTGAACTCACGATCGGGGAACTGGCGACCCCGTTCCAGATGAGCTTCGCCGGTGCGTCGAAACATCTGCGGGTGCTGGAGGAGGCCGGCCTCGTGACGCGCACGATCCGCGGCCGCAGCCGTCTGTGCCGACTCGACGCCGCGCGGCTCGCGGACGCCGATGCGTGGCTCCGCCGCTACGAACGATTCTGGAACGCAAGGCTCGATCAACTGGAAGCCCTGCTGCGTGCAGAGGACGAGGCGAAAGCAAGGAAGGCGAAGGAGTAGACGATGAACGCAACCGAACAGCCCGATGTCTATGGCGAGTTGATCGAGCCGACCACGCTACGGATTCAACGGCTGCTGCCGGGGCCGATCGAACGCATCTGGGCCTATCTTACCGACAGCAAGCTGCGCGGCAAATGGCTGGCGGCGGGACAGATGGTGATGAAGGTCGGCGCGCCCTTCGAATTCGTCTGGCGCAACGACGAACTCAATGATCCTCCGAGCAACCGACCGGAAGGCTTTGCGGAAGAAAACCGGATGCAGAGCCGAATCACCGAACTCGATCCGCCCCGCAAGATCTCGTTCGCCTGGAACAACAGCGGCGACGTGACGTTCGAATTGGAACCGAAGGGCACGGGCGTATTGCTCACGGTAACCCACCGGCGGCTGCCCGATCGCTCGACGCTGCTCAAGGTCAGCGCCGGCTGGCACATGCATCTCGACGTGCTGGTCGCCCGCGCCAACGACAGGGAGCCGGCGCCGTTCTGGGACGGCTGGGCTCGCCTGCATGAGGAATATGCCCATCGGCTGCCGGCTTGAATGGCGCGACACGCAACAATCATCCCGACCAACAGGAGGTTCGCTATGCAGGTCAATGCTGTTTCAGCCCAGGAGTGGGAAGCCGCGCGGCAAAAGTTGCTCGTGAAGGAGAAGGAAATGACCCGCGCGCGCGACGCGCTGGCCGCCGAGCGCCGGCGGATGCCGTGGCTGGCCGTGGAGCAGAGCTACGAGCTCGTAGGGCCGCGCGGCAAGGTGAGCCTGCGCGACCTGTTCGAAGATCGTCATCAACTGATCGTCTACCGCGCCTTCTACGAGCCCGGCGTGTTCGGCTGGCCGGATCATGCCTGCCGCGGCTGCTCGATGGTGGCCGACCAGGTCGCCCATCTCGCCCATCTCAACGCCCGCGACACCACGCTGGTGTTCACCTCGCGCGCGCCGCAGGCCGACATCGCGCGGCTGAAGGCCCGGATGGGATGGGAGATGATCCCCTGGTATACCGTCACGGACAGTTTTGACGCCGATTTCGGCGTCGGCGAATGGCACGGCACCAACGTGTTCTTCCGCGACGGCAGCAAGATCTACCGCACCTATTTCATCAACAACCGCGGCGACGAGCAGATGGGGAGCACCTGGAACTACCTCGACATCACGCCGCTTGGGCGCCAGGAAGTGTGGGAGGATTCGCCCGAAGGCTATCCGCAGACGGCGACCTACAAATGGTGGAATTGGCACGACAGTTACGTCGAAGGCGCCGTGCCCGACAAGCGGTGGGTCGAGATTTCGGACGCAGGCGAAGCGGCGTTCAGGAAGGAGAGCGCGAGCGCAAAGCCATGAGCCCGGTCTGCTCCGGCGGATTTGACGACAAGGCGCCCCGACGGAACGCCGCGGCGCTCAGGTCGGCCGGCCGGCTCCATCTCGCGGCCGCGCCGACCTTCGCGATGATGGCGCTGCTCACGGCCGTGCTTGGTGACGGATCGGCACTGTGTTCGATCGCAAGCGCGTCACCGCTGAGCGGAATGGTGCCGATGTATCTGCTGATGAGTGCCTTTCATCTGCCGCCGTGGCTCAAACTGATCGCCAGCCGTCTCTGAAATCGTCAGAATTGCTGAAAGCCGGACGCGTCATGTGCTAGACTTATGTGGAGGCTCGGGCTGCGTGCCCGGGCCCGTTTTGCTTGCTGATCGACGAATGGTCGGTTATCGCCAGGCCTGACAGGGGGAGCAAGCGCGCCTGCTTGTATGAGACGTAGGGTTGGGAGTAGTACCGTCCAAACGCCAAGCGAGAGCGCCGCGGTACGCGCTCGGCGATCCCAATCGAGAAACAAGATGCGTCTGAAAAATTGCCATAACTTCCACGATTTTCGCCGCATGGCGCAGCAGCGCCTGCCCGGGCCGATTTTCAACTACATCGACGGCGCGGCCGAAGACGAGGTCACCTACCGCCGCAATACCAGCGCATTCGACGATTGCGACCTGGTGCCGAACGTCCTGCGCGGCGTAGGCGATGTCGACATGTCGGTCACGATCATGGGGCAGAAGCTCGCCATGCCGGTCTACTGCTCGCCGACGGCGCTGCAGCGCTTGTTCCATCCCCAGGGCGAGCGCGCGGTTGCGGCGGCCGCCGGCAAATACGGCACCATGTTCGGCGTTTCCTCGCTCGGCACCGTAAGCCTCGAAGAGGCGCGCAAGATCAGCAACACGCCGCAGGTCTATCAGTTCTACTTCCACAGGGATCGCGGCCTGAACCGCGAAATGATGAATCGCGCCAAGCAGGCCGGTGTGGAGGTCATGATGCTGACCGTTGACAGCATCACCGGCGGCAACAGGGAGCGCGACAAGCGCACCGGCTTCGCCATCCCGTTCAAACTCAACCTGGCAGGCATCACCCAGTTTGCGATCAAGCCGGCCTGGGCAATCAATTATTTCCTGCATGAGAGCTTCAAGCTGCCGCAGCTCGACACCCATGTCGACATGGGGAGCGGCACCATGTCCATCAGCCGCTACTTCACCGAGATGCTCGACCCGTCGATGACGTGGGACGACGTGGCGGAGATGGTGCGGCACTGGGGCGGCCAGTTCTGCCTGAAGGGTGTGATGTCGGCGGCAGACGCCAGGCGCGCGGTGGAGATCGGTTGCACGGGGATCGTGCTCTCCAACCATGGCGGCCGGCAGCTTGACGGTTCGCGCAGCGGCTTCGACCAGTTGGCGGAGATTGTCGACGCGGTCGGCGACAGGATCGACGTCATCATGGACGGCGGCGTGCAGCGCGGTACCCACGTGCTCAAGGCGCTCTCGCTGGGCGCTAAGGCGGTCGGTCTCGGCCGTTACTATCTCTTTCCGCTGGCTGCCGCGGGCCAGGCCGGCGTCGAACGCGCGCTGGAGCAGATGCGGACCGAGATCGAACGCGACATGAAGCTGATGGGCGTGAGGTCGCTCGATCAGCTCTCGCGCGAAAATCTGCGCTTCCGCGCCGGCTTCACTTCTTCGCGCTGACCGTCATAATAGCGAGAAATCGGGGCCGACGGCTCCGGCCACGGCGGCTGATATCCCTCACTCAAACGATCGAAGGAAAACCGATGGCACGTGTGCGCTGTATCACCGAAATGGGCATGGGCGTCGACGTCCACGGACGCGATGCGACCAAGGCCGCCAAGCGCGCCGTCTCGGACGCCATCCGCCACTCCAGCCTCGGCTTCTTCCGCATGCTGGGCAGAACCGCCAACGACATGTTCGTCGACGTCATGATCGCCGTTCCGAATCCGGAAGCGGTCGATACCGCGGTGGTGGCGAAAGAGCTGCCGTACGGCACCGTGCAGGTGAGGGCGGTCGCCGGCGGGCTGGAGATCCCCTCCGAAAGCGGCAACGATCCCATCCTGATTGCGAACGCGGCCGTGATCGTCAGTTTCGACGACGGCAAGACGGCCTAACCACTCAACATCATTAGTGCCAATCAGGCCGGACCTCCGTCCGCGCACCCAACCAGAAGACCTGGAGCACGTCATGACGACGAAAGACAGCAGCACCTATTGGAAGCGGGCACGGGTGGAATTGCGCGCCGCCGGCTTCGATCCGGACCGCGCGGCGCAGACCAACGCGGTGGTGACGATCGCCAGCGCCTACACCAATGCGCATCGCTGCAACAACCGCGTCCGCGCCATCACCGACCTGCTGGTGGAAATCCTCGCCGAGCGCGGCGGGCAGGGACTGGTCGTCGGCGCGCCGGCGGTGTCGGATGCGCTGACGCAGGGAACGCCGACGGCGGGCTACAGCCTCGTCTCCCGCGACGTCGTCGCCGATTGCTTCGAGATCGGCCACTACGCCCATCACGGCGACGCCATGATCGTGATCTCCGGCTGCGACAAGACCGGCGCCGCTGCGCTGATGCCGCTGGCGCGCACCAACGCGTTCGGCCTCGTGCTCTATCCCGGCACCAGCACACCGGGCACCGTTTCGTTCGGGGCATGGGCGAGCAAGGGCAACAATCTCACTGTCATGGATTACGCCGAGGCGCGCGCCGCCAACGAATCCGGCCGTCTGTCCGGCGAGGAATTGCTGGAGGTCGAGCGTAACGTGATGCCCGGCAGCGGCACCTGCGGGGCGATGTTCACGGCCAACACCATGAGCACGATCGCGGAATCGATCGGTATGATGCTGCCGCGCGGTGCCTCGCATCCGGCCGACTACGACGCCGGCAGCGACATCCACGCCGATGTCCGCGCGCAGGCCCGCGCTTCCGTCGATGCCCTGTACCGGCTGATGCAGGCCGGTCTCCGGCCGCGCGACATCATGACCGAGCGAGCCTTCGAGAATGCGATCACGACCATCTATGCGATGGGAGGATCGACCAACATGTACCTGCATCTGCTCGCGGTCGCGCGCGAGGCGCAGGTGCCGATCACGATTGACCGGATCCAGAGGGTCGGTGAGCGGGTGCCGCTGCTGGCCAATCTGCAGCCGCACGGTCCGTTCGCGATGGGGAGTTTGCACGCGATCGGCGGCGTTCCCGTCGTCATGAAGGAACTGCTGCGCGCGGGGCTGCTGCACGGCGACGTCATGACGGTGACCGGCAGGACGCTGGCGGAAAATCTCGCCGAGGTTCCGACGCTGGAGCAGATGCCGCCGCAGGAGATCGTTGCCCCGGTATCGAAGCCGATCGCGCCGGCCAACAATCACATCAGCGTCCTCAAGGGCAATCTGGCGCCGGAAAGCTGTTTGCTCAAGCTCTCGGGCAAGACGCTCGAGAAGGGCCAGTTTCGCGGCAGCGCGCGGGTATTCGAATCCGAGGCCGAAACCATGGCGGCGATCCGCGCCGGCAAAATCGTGCCGGGCACCGTGATCGTGGTGCGCAATGTCGGCCCGGTCGGCGGCCCCGGCATGCCCGAGATGGTGATGCTGACCATCCAGTTGCAGGGGCGGGGCCTCGGCGAAGACGTCGCGCTCATCACCGACGGCCGCTTCTCCGGCGTCTCGCACGGCATCCTGATCGGTCATATCTCGCCGGAGGCCGCACGCGGCGGCCCGATCGCGGCGGTGCGCGACGGCGATACCATCGTCATCGATCCCGGTGCCCGCACCCTCAGTCTCAAAGTGCCCGCGGAAGAGATCGCCCGCCGCATGGCCGACTGGCGCGCGCCGGCAACCGTCGCCGCGGTGCGGCCGGGCTCGGTGCACGACAAGTACATCCGCCTGGTGTCTTCGGCGCATTACGGCTGCGTGTTGTAAGATTGGTTGCGCGTTGGCGGCTGCGGACGTAGCAGCCATCCGCGGCACACTGCTTCGCGCGGCAATTTACTTGGCGAGCCGCTCGGTCATCTCTTCAATCGAGCTGAACAGATGCGTCGGTCCCGCCGCCTGCAGCGCGGAAGGCAGGGCATAGCCCCAGGCGACCGCGCCGGAATCCATCTCGGCGGCTTTCGCGGCTTCGAGGTCGCGAAGCTCGTCGCCGATGCAGATCGTCTGCGATGCCTTGATTCCGAGCCGCCGGGCGACGCGGCGGAACTTCCGGTGCTTGCCGAACATCGCGGCGCCGCAGTCGAAGCGGGTGATCAGGCGGGTGTCCGGTCCGAGCACCTGCCGCACCGATGCTTCGCTGTCCGAGCTGACGATGGCGATCTTGATCCCTCTGTCTTGCAGATTGGCCAGCATGGCGGGTATGCCCTTGAACAGCGATATCTCGCTTGCGGCGGCAAGTTTGCGTTTCCGCATGTCGCTGACGATGGCCGGCAGTTGCCACATGGAGACGTTGAGCCGCGCCATGATTTCGCGTGCGGACATGCCGCGCAGCCCCTCGATTTCGTCGGCGGGAACCGGCGAAAGATTGAACCGCGCGACCATGTCGTCGAAGGACGCGCGAAACCAGGGCAGTGAATCGGCCAGGGTGCCGTCGAAATCGAAGATGACGAGGCGATAGCGCGTCGCAGGCGGGGATGACATGGGCAACCGGCTTTCAGCGTGTCACTTGGCGTCGCCGCCGAAATAAGCGGGCTTGCCGGTGGTCCAGGTCTCGCCCCAGAGCTGGCTGCCGCCGTCGACGGTCAGCGTTTCGCCGGTCACGAATTTCGCCGATGGCGCGGTAAGGAAGGCGACCGCTTCTGCCACATCCCAGGGCGAGCCGACGCGCATCATCGGGTTCGAGCGCGGGTAGGCGGCCCGCACTTCCGGCGTATAGACGTTCCAGCCTTCGGTTTCGATCGTGCCAGGCGCCACGCAGTTGACGCGGATGTTCAAGGGGGCCCATTCGACGGCCACGGCGCGCGACAGCCCGATCACGCCGCTCCGCGCGGCGACGCTATGCGCGATGCCGTGGAGGCCGTGCGTCGTCACGACAACGATGTTGACGATGCTGCCGGGATGCTTGCGGTCGCGCCAGCGTTGCGCGGCTGTTTGCATCATGTACCAGGTGCCGTTGAGGTTGGTGTTGATGACGGCATTCCAGCCCTTCACCGAAAACTCGATCGCAGCCTGCGGAAACTGTCCGCCCGCGCTGTTGACGAGGGCATCGACGCGGCCCTGCGTGGCCCAGATCGCATCGAACAGCAGATTGACCGTATCGGGCTCCCTGATGTCAGCGACATGCGCTGACGCTTTGAAACCGCGGCCCGTCATTTCAGTGGCCAGCGCATCGAGCTTGCCGCCGTCGCGTCCGACCACGGCGACGTGCGCGCCGATCCGTGCGAGCAGCCAGGCGATCGCGCGTCCGATGCCGCCTGCGCCGCCCGAGACGACGACAACCCGGTCCTTCAGCACGTCCTTCGCAAAGACCGTCGGATGAGCCGCAAGTTCCGCGTCCGTCAGGCCGAGCTTCGCTGGCGATGGGGGGTCAGTCATGGATCGGGGCAGGTCTTGTCATGTCAGGTCTTGTCATGTGCGGCATCAGCCGTACATTAGCCCGATACCCTAAACCACGCAAAAGAACGAGTTTGATGTCCGATCTCTCCGTTTTCCCGATTGCCAAACGCTGGCCTGCCAAGCATCCCGACCGCCTTCAGCTCTATTCGCTGCCAACGCCAAACGGCGTCAAGGTGTCGATCATGCTCGAGGAGATCGGCTTGCCGTATGAGGTGCATCTGGTCGATTTCGGCAAGGATGATCAGAAGACGCCGGAGTTCCTGTCGCTCAATCCGAACGGCAAGATTCCGGCGATCCTCGATCCCGACGGCCCCGGCGGCAAGCCGCTGCCGCTGTTCGAGTCGGGTGCGATCCTGCAATATCTCGCGGAGAAAACCGGCAAGCTTCTGCCTGATGATCCGGCGCGACGATATCAGACCATCCAGTGGCTGCATTTCCAGATGGGCGGGATCGGACCGATGTTCGGCCAGGTCGGCTTCTTCCACAAGTTCGCCGGCAAGGAATATGAGGACAAGCGCCCGCTGCAGCGTTACGTCGCCGAGGCGAGACGCCTCCTCGAGGTGGTGGAGACGCGGCTTGCCGGGCGGCAATGGATCATGGACGATGAATACACCATCGCCGACATTTCCATGCTCGGCTGGGTGCGCAACCTGATCGGCTTCTATGGTGCGCGTGATCTCGTCGCCTTCGATACGCTGAAGGAAGTGCCGGCATGGCTGGAACGCGGGCTGGCCCGGCCGGCGGTGCGGCGCGGGCTCGAGATTCCGAAGCGACCTTGAGCGGCGCGGTCTATGATAGATTCGCCGATCTGCCTTAATGCGGTCCGCAAAGGCCGATCCTGATATTCCGGAATGCACCGAAAATGCCCATCACCATCTATGGCATCAAGAACTGCGACACGATGAAGAAGGCCCGTGCCTGGCTGGACGATCATGGCGTGGCCTATGATTTCCACGATTACAAGCTGGCCGGCATCACCCAGGACAAGCTCAAACAGTGGGCCGACAAAGTTGGCTGGGAAACGCTGCTCAACCGCGCGGGCACGACGTTCAAGAAACTTCCTGATGGCGACAGGGAGGGCTTGAACGAGCGCAAGGCGCTGGCGCTGATGCTGGCGCAGCCTTCCATGATCAAGCGCCCGGTGCTCGATCTCGGCGGCAAATTGCTCGTGGGGTTCAAGCCGGACGTTTATGGCACGGAGGTGTCGTCGAAATCCCGCGGGCGCAAGGCCTAGTCCAGGGCCTAGCTGAATTCGAGTTCGTCGCCGGACGAAATACGGCCGGGGGCGCGATGAAAGAGATCGCGGTCGATGATGGTGCGCAGCGTCGGCACCGGCAGCTTGTCGTTTCCGCCGATCAGGTTCCTGATTTCGAAGCCGCCGTCTTCGCTGATGGTCTTCAGGGAAGCGACAATATGAGTGACGCTGCCGCTATCTGAGAACGGCAGCAACAGCCGCTCATAGGCGACGATCCGACCGTTGACGTCGGTCATGTCGGCGATGGTGTAGGCCGGAAGGCGGCGGCCGATGCATTCATGATAGACCGGCATCACCATCGGAGCGAGCCTTGCCCCGAGATACTCGTCGAGATAGCGCCCCTTGCCGGTATTTCCATAGGCCGTCGACATCCGCGTGCCGTCGCTCTGGATGGTCAGGCGCGGCGGCTGAACCTGCGTATCGACGGTGTAGAAGACCAGATCCGGAAGTTCGTCTTCGATCCGCGCCGGCTCATATTCGGATACGCGCGGTATCGACTGGTGGCGGGCGTATAGTCGCAGCCAGGTGTTCAGCAGATCGCGCTGCTTGATCGATTTGACGACCGACGGTCCGGCGCTCTCAAATTCCAAGGCAAAAATTCCTGGCTACCCAAAATCCGCGCAAAGATGCGATCGGAGCGGAAATATTGTGTGAAATCGCCCGATTGCAGCAGAACACCGTTAACGATCGCTTGCCGGCGCGAGGGCCATGCTGACAGCCGGCAGTCAGGCCGGTCGAGGGCGGCAGGGGGCATTCGACTTATGGCGTATCCGGAACCGGTGCGCTTTTTCGCGGCAGCTTTCGACCTTGCCTAATCCACCGCGTTGACGGCATATTCCGGCCCGGAGGCGGCGCGCTCGGGACGATTTCCAAGACGTCCGACAGAGTTCGCCCGAACAGGGAGATAAGCCGCACGCGAATGGCTTCGCGGAGACGGCTGACGGGGGAAATTTGTTTGGCTGATGAGTTTATTCTCGAAACCCATGGTTTGACCAAGGAATTCGCGGGTTTCTTCGCCGTTCGCGATGTCGCCCTCAAAGTGCGTCGCGGCAGTATTCATGCGCTGATCGGGCCTAACGGCGCCGGCAAGACGACGTGCTTCAACCTGCTCACCAAGTTTCTAAGGCCCTCGGCGGGTCAGATTCTGTACAAGGGGCAGGACATCACCGCGATGGCGCCGGCCGATGTGGCCCGTCTCGGGCTGGTGCGCTCGTTCCAGATTTCGGCGGTGTTTCCGCACCTGACCGCACTGGAGAACGTGCGCGTCGCGCTCCAGCGTCAGCATGGCTCCTCGTTCGATTTCTGGCGCTCCAAGAGCGTGCTGGACCGCTTCAACGGCCGCGCGCTAGAGCTATTGAATGACGTCGGCTTGAGCGAATTCGCCAATACGCCGGCGGTCGAGATGCCCTATGGACGCAAGCGCGCGCTGGAGATCGCCACCACGCTGGCGCTCGACCCCGAAATGATGCTGCTCGACGAGCCGATGGCCGGCATGGGCCACGAGGACATCGACAAGATCCAGGCGCTGATCAAGCGCATCTCGGCCAGGCACACCATCCTGATGGTCGAACACAATCTCTCCGTCGTGGCCAACCTGTCCGACATCATCACCGTGCTGACGCGCGGGCAGGTGCTGGCGCAAGGCAACTACGCCGAACTCTCAAAGGACGAACGGGTCAAGGAAGCCTATCTGGGAGCCGGTCATGCCTGATCTGAAAATGGCCGAAGCCGCCGCCAAATCGGCGGGCGCGGAAGTGCTTTCCGTCTCCGACCTGCAGGCCTGGTACGGCGAATCCCACATCCTCCACGGCATCAACTTCAATGTGAAAGCCGGCGAGGTGGTCACGCTGCTCGGTCGCAACGGCGCCGGCAAGACCACGACGCTGAAGTCGGTGATGGGCATCATCGGCAAGCGCTCGGGCACGATCCGCTTCAACAATCAGGACATCATCCGCGCCTCGTCCGACCGCATCGCGCGGATGGGCATCGCATTCTGTCCGGAGGAACGGGGCATTTTCGCAAGCCTGGACGTGCGCGAAAACCTGTTGCTGCCGCCGGTCGTGCGCAGCGGCGGGCTGTCGCTCGATCAGATCTTCGAACTGTTTCCGAACCTGAAGGAGCGGCTCGGCAGCCAGGGCACCAAGCTTTCGGGCGGCGAGCAGCAGATGCTGGCGATTGCCAGAATCCTGCGCACCGGCGCGCGTTTCCTGATGCTGGACGAGCCGACCGAGGGGTTGGCGCCCGTCATCATCCAGCAGATCGGCCACACCATCGCGCGACTGAAGTCGGAAGGCTTCACGATCCTGCTGGTCGAACAGAATTTCCGCTTCGCCTCCACGGTGGCAGATCGCTACTACATCGTCGAGCACGGCAAGGTCATCGATGGATTTGCGAATTCGGAGCTGTCGTCGAACATGGACAAGCTCCATACCTATCTCGGTGTCTAATTGGTACTGCCGCACTCTGGATTCATGGAGATACTATGAAACATCGGATTTCAGCTTTCTTCCTCGGCACAGCGCTGGCGCTTGCTGCAGCTAGCGGCGCGATGGCGCAGGACAAAACCATCAAGATCGGTGTGCTTACCGATAATTCCGGACTTTATTCGGATCTCGGCGGCGTCGGCTCCACGCTCGCCGCCCAGATGGCGATCGAGGATTCAGGGCTCGCCGCAAAGGGCTGGAAGGTCGACCTCATCTCCGCCGATCACCAGAACAAGCCGGACATCGCCACCACCATCGCGCGTCAGTGGATCGACGTGGAGAAGGTCGATATCCTCATGGACGTGCTGAACTCGGGCGTCGCGCTCGCGGTCAACAACGTGGTGAAGGAAAAGAACTCCATCATGATCAATACCGGCGCGGCGACGTCGGATCTCACCAATGCGCAGTGTTCGCCCAATACCGTCCATTGGGTTTACGACACCTACATGCTCGCGAACTCGACCGGGCAGGCGCTGGTGAAGGCCGGCGGCGACACCTGGTACTTCCTGACTGCAGATTATGCATTCGGCCACGCGCTGGAGCGGGACACCACGGCCGTTGTCGTCAAGTCGGGCGGCAAGGTGATCGGCAGCGTCAAACATCCGCTGAACTCGTCGGACTTCTCTTCCTTCCTGCTGCAGGCACAGGCATCCAAGGCCAAGATCGTCGGCATGGCCAATGCGGGCGGGGACACCACGAACACGATCAAGCAGGCGGCGGAATTCGGCATCGTCGCCGGTGGCCAGAAGCTCGCCGGCCTCCTGCTGTTCATCACCGATGTGCATTCGCTCGGCCTCAAGGTGGCGCAGGGCCTGAACTTCACGGAGACCTTCTACTGGGATATGAACGACGGCACCCGCGCGTTTTCGAAGCGCTTCTCCGAGCGCATGAAGACCAAGGCGATGCCCTCGATGGTGCAGGCAGGCGTCTATTCGGGCCTGATCCACTATTTCAAGACGCTCGAAGCGATGGGCGGCAATCCGCATGACGGCGCCAAGGTTGTTGCGAAGATGAAGGAACTGCCGACGGACGACGCGCTGTTCGGCAAGGGATCGATCCGCGCCGATGGCCGCAAGATTCACCCGGCCTACCTGTTCGAGGTCAAGAAGCCCGCTGATTCCAAGGGCCCGTGGGACTATTACAAGCTGATCGGCACCACCCCGGCTGACCAGGCGTTCCGGCCGCTTTCGGAAAGCGCCTGCCCGCTGGTAAAGAAATGACAGTAACGGCCCGCCGGCGCCGTGCCGGCGGGGCTCCTTTCGCGTCCCGACGCGATTCCGCTTCTTAAACGAGATCGAGTGCGAAACCGATGCAAGCCCTTTACGCCCAGCTCCTGGTGGGACTGATCAACGGATCGTTCTATGCGCTGCTCAGCCTCGGGCTCGCCGTGATCTTCGGCATGCTCAACATCATCAATTTCGCCCATGGTGCGCTCTACATGATGGGCGCGTTCTGCGCATATTTCCTGCTGCAGGTTACCGGCATCGGTTACTGGTGGGCGCTGATCATCGCGCCGATCGCGGTCGGCATATTCGGCATGATCCTGGAACGGACCATGCTGCAATGGCTGACAGGTCTCGACCATCTTTATGGTCTGCTGCTGACCTTCGGCATCGCGCTGATCGTGCAGGGCGTATTCCAGAACTATTTCGGTTCGTCCGGTCTGCCCTATGCGATCCCGGATTACCCGCAGATCGGCGACTGGCGCGGCCTGCAGGGCGGCATGAATCTCGGCTTCATGTTCCTGCCGGTCTATCGCGGCTGGGTGGTGATCTTCTCGCTCTTCGTCTGCATTGCGACCTGGTACCTGATCGAGAAGACGCGGCTTGGCGCTTACCTGCGCGCTGCGACCGAGAACCCGACGCTGGTGCGGGCCTTCGGTATCAACGTGCCGAGGATGATCACGCTGACCTACGGGCTCGGCGTCGGCCTTGCGGCGCTCGCCGGCGTGCTGTCGGCGCCGATCAACCAGGTGCGCCCGCTGATGGGCGCCGATCTCATCATCGTCGTGTTCGCGGTGGTGGTGATCGGCGGCATGGGTTCTATCATGGGCTCCATCATCACCGGCTTCGCGCTGGGGGTGATCGAGGGCCTGACGAAATACTTCTACCCCGAGGCCTCCAACACCGTGGTGTTCGTGCTGATGGTGCTGGTGCTGCTGATCAAGCCAACGGGATTGACTGGACGGGCGGCCTGACATGAGCGCATTGACTGACGACACACTTCCCGCAACGCCGCGCGCGATGCGCGACGAGATGATCGTGTTCGCCGCGATGGCGGTGCTGCTCGGCCTGGTGCCGATGTCGGGCATCTATCCGTTCTTCGTGATGCAGGCGCTGTGCTTCGCGCTGCTCGCCTGCGCCTTCAACCTGCTGATCGGCTATGGCGGGCTGCTGTCGTTCGGCCACGCCATGTTCCTGGGAACGGCGGGCTACTGCTCGGCGCACGCCTTGAAGGTGTGGGGGCTGTCGCCGGAACTCGGAATTGTGGTCGGCGTCGCGGCCGCGGCCGCGCTCTCGGTGGTGACCGGCTTCATCTCGATCCGAAGGCAGGGCATCTACTTCGCGATGATCACGCTGGCGCTGTCGCAGCTCCTCTATTTCGTCTATCTGCAGACGCCATTCACCCACGGCGAAGACGGCATCCAGGGCATTCCCCAGGGTTATCTGTTCGGAATCTTCAACCTCGCCAAGCCGACGGTGTTGTATTACGTCGTGCTGGCCGGTTTCCTCGGCGGCTTCCTGTTGATCTATCGCACCATCAACTCGCCGTTCGGCGAGGTCCTGAAGTCGATCCGCGAGAACGAGCAGCGGGCGATTTCGCTGGGCTACAAGACCGACCAGTACAAGCTCCTCGCCTTCATCCTGTCCGGGACGCTTGCGGGCCTTGCCGGGTCGCTGAAAGTGTTCGTGGCGCAGAACGCCTCGCTTACCGACGTGCACTGGACGATGTCGGGCGAGATCGTGCTGATGACGCTGGTCGGCGGCCTCGGGACCATCTTCGGCCCGGTCGTTGGCGCCTTCATCATCATTGCCATGCAGCAATATCTGGCCGGTTTCGGCCAGTGGGTGACGGTGATCCAGGGCGTCATCTTCGTGACCTGCGTGCTGACCTTCCGGCGTGGCGTCATCGGCGAAATCGCGCATTTTTTCCGCCGATCCCTCTGAAACGGCCATTTTTGGCGCGATTTTCGACGTCACAAAGCGGTGGATGACCCGGTTCCCGGGTCACCCTGTCGAGCGTTTTTCCGGCGGATCGTCTATGACAGTTTTGTGACAGGTCGCTCCCCGCGGCCGTTTATGAACGACGGAAAACACCATGCTGCGCTGGTTTCGTGCCTTTTTGCCCAAGGAGGAGCGGTTCTTTGACCTGTTTGCCCGCCATGCCGAGACGGTCGTGCAGGGCGCGCTGGCGTTGCAGGACATGCTGCGGGGTGGCGACGAGACGCCGGTATTCTGCCAGCGCGTCAATCAGTTCGAAAACGACGCCGACGGCATCACGCGCGAGGTACTGACTGCGGTTAGGCGTACCTTCATCACCCCGTTCGACCGCGGCGACATCAAGAACCTGATCACCGCGATGGACGACGCTATCGACCAGATGCAGCAGACCGCAAAGGCGGTGGTGCTGTTCGAGGTCCGCAGCTTCGAGCCGCCGATGCGCGAGATGGGCACGCTGCTGGTCGAGTGCGCCAATCTTGTCAGCCGCGCGATCCCCCTGATGCAATCGATCGGCAGCAACGTCGCGATGCTGACCGCCATCACCGAGGAAATCGGCAAGCTGGAGGGCCGCATCGACGACCTCCACGACATCGGGTTGAAGGAGCTGTTCCTCAAGCACCGCAACGGCAACTCGATGGACTTCGTCGTCGGCGCCGAGATCTACAAGCACCTCGAAAAAGTCTCCGACCGCTTCGATGACGTCGCCAACGAGATCAACTCGATCGTGATCGAACAGGTATGAGCATGATCCGGAAAAGTGGATACCGGTTTTCCGATGAGATCATGCTCAACCAAGTGATATAGGGCAGGGCCGATCCAGTGGACGCCACGCTTGGCCTTCCCATCCTGATCTTCCTGATCGCGGTTGCGCTGCTGTTCGACTTCCTCAACGGATTGCACGACGCCGCCAATTCGATCGCCACGATCGTATCGACCCGCGTGTTGCGCCCGCAATATGCGGTGCTGTGGGCCGCTTTCTTCAATTTCATCGCCTTCCTGGTGTTCGGACTGCACGTCGCCAATACCATCGGCACCGGGATCATCGACGCCAGCGTCATCGATGCCACCGTGATCTTCGCGGCGCTGGTCGGCGCCATCGTCTGGAACCTGATCACCTGGGCGCTCGGTATTCCGTCGTCGAGTTCGCACGCGCTGATCGGCGGACTGGTCGGCGCTGGCGTGGCCAAGGCCGGCATATCGGCGGCGGTCTGGAGCGGCCTCACCAAGGCGCTGCTCGCGATCGTGCTTTCGCCGCTGGTCGGATTCCTGCTGGCATTGGTGCTGGTGGCGATCGTGTCCTGGCTATCGGTGCGCTCGACGCCGTTTGCGGTCGACCGCGCCTTTCGCATCCTGCAATTCGTCTCGGCATCGCTCTATTCGCTCGGCCATGGCGGCAACGACGCGCAGAAGACCATGGGTATCATCGCGGTGCTGCTGTATTCGCAGGGGCACCTCGGGGCGGAATTCTCCGTCCCGTTCTGGGTCGTGATTTCCTGCCAGGCGGCCATGGGCCTCGGCACGCTGATGGGCGGCTGGCGGATCGTGCGCACCATGGGGCTGCGGATCACGAAGCTGACGCCCATGCAGGGCTTTTGCGCTGAAACCGGCGGAGCGGTGACGTTGTTCCTGGCGACCTTTCTCGGGGTCCCCGTCTCGACCACCCACACCATTACCGGCGCCATTGTCGGCGTCGGCGCGGCGCGGCGCGCATCGGCGGTACGCTGGAACGTGGCGAGTTCGATTGTCTACGCGTGGGTAATCACCATTCCAGCGTCCGCTATCGTAGCCGCGGCGACTTACTGGGCGGCGGTGGCGCTACGCTAGCTCGGTGACGAGCTTGAGCCCGATGATGCCTGCCACGATCAGGCCGATGCAGGCGAGGCGGGCGGCGGTCGCCGGCTCGCCGAACAGGGCGATGCCGAGGATCGCCGTCCCGACCGCGCCGATGCCGGTCCATATCGCATAGGCGGTCCCGATCGGAAGTGTTTTCAAGGCAAGACCGAGCAGGAGGATGCTGGCTGCCATGCAGGTCAGCGTCAGGACCGATGGAACGAGGCGAGTGAAACCCTCGGTATATTTGAGGCCGATCGCCCAGCCGATTTCCAGGAGGCCAGCGATGAACAGTACGATCCAGGCCATGACGACCCTCCGAAAAAAGGCAGGGTCGTCCCCGCGGGAATGAGCTGGAATGGAAGGTCGTCCTTCCGCATCCGATATGGGGCTGGTGAGAGGCCTCCGCAACCACCAAATGAGGCTTGATCAGCCCGGTTTTCCCTGCCAAACGCACGAGCCTCATGTCCGACATTGCCGCATCAGCCGAATCGCCGTCCCGCTCGCCGCTGTCAGATGAAGTGGCGCGCCGCCGCACGTTTGCGATCATCTCCCACCCGGACGCCGGCAAGACCACACTGACCGAAAAGCTGCTGCTGTTCGGTGGCGCCATCAATCTGGCGGGGCAGGTCAAGGCCAAGGGCGAGCGGCGCAACACCCGCTCCGACTGGATGAAGATCGAGCGCGAGCGCGGCATCTCGGTCGTGACCTCGGTGATGACGTTCGAGTTCAACGATCTCGTCTTCAACCTGCTGGATACTCCGGGCCACGAGGACTTCTCCGAGGACACCTACCGCACGCTCACCGCGGTCGATTCCGCCGTCATGGTGATCGACGCCGCCAAGGGCATCGAGGCGCGGACGCGAAAGCTGTTCGAGGTGTGCCGGCTGCGCGACATTCCGATCATCACCTTCATCAACAAGATGGACCGCGAGAGCCGCGATACGTTCGAACTGCTGGACGAGATCGAAAAGACGCTGGCGCTTGATACCACGCCGATGACCTGGCCGGTCGGCCGGGGCCGCGACTTCCTCGGCACCTACGATGTCGTCAACGGCGGCGTGCGCCTGCTGGAAGGCGGCGGCGCCAAGACCGGCGCGACCGAGCAGATCGATATCGCCGACCTCGGCAGGCGCAACGCCAGCCTGGATGTCGGCCAGGTCAAGGAAGAGCTGGAACTGGCCTCCGAGGCCTGCAAGCCGTTTGAACTGGGAGCGTTTCGCGAGGGTCATCTGACGCCGGTCTATTTCGGCAGCGCGCTGCGCAATTTCGGCGTCGGCGACCTGCTCGAGGGCCTCGGCAAGTTCGCGCCGGCGCCGCGCGCGCAGGACTCGAACATTCGCAAGGTGGAGGCCGCGGAGCCGCGCATGAGCGCCTTCGTGTTCAAGATCCAGGCCAACATGGACCCGAACCATCGCGACCGCATCGCGTTTGCGCGCCTCTGCTCCGGCAAGCTCAGCCGCGGCATGAAGGCGAAGCTGGTGCGGACCGGCAAGAACATGTCGCTGTCGTCGCCGCAGTTCTTCTTCGCGCAGGACCGTTCGGTGGCGGACGAAGCCTTTGCCGGCGACGTCGTCGGCATTCCGAACCACGGCACGCTGCGGATCGGCGATACCCTGACCGAAGGCGAGGACATCACCTTCGTCGGCGTGCCGAGCTTCGCCCCGGAAATCATCCGCCGCGTGCGCCTGACGGATGCGATGAAGGCGAAGAAGCTGAAGGAAGCGCTGCAGCAGATGTCGGAAGAGGGCGTTGTGCAGGTGTTCCGGCCGCGCGACGGCGCGCCGGCGCTGGTCGGCGTCGTCGGCCCGCTGCAGCTCGATGTGCTCAAGGCGCGGCTCGATGCCGAATATTCGCTGCCGGTGGAATTCGAGGTCTCGGAATTTCAGCTCGCGCGCTGGATCTCCTCCGACGACCGCAAGAAGCTCGACGCCTTCGTCGCCGCCAACAATTCCGGCATCGCCGACGATGTCGACGGCGACCCCGTGTTCATGGCCAGGAACGAGTTCTATCTCGGCTATACCCGCGAGCGCGCCGAAGGGATCAACTTCTCCAACGTCAAGGACGTGAAGAAGAAGGCGTGAGCCTCCACTGTCGTCCTCCGCGAAAGCGGGGGACCCAGTACGCCGCGACTTATCCGTAAACCACTGACGTCTCTCGACCAGCCCAGCGCGACGGCCCTGATTGCGGAATTGTCCGCGATGAACGCGGGGATGTGAACGCGGACCGCCTTGATAGTGGCCCAAGCGCACGTCACCTTGGTTGGGTCGCCCGAGGACCCCGCTCATGCCTAGGTTCGCCATCCTCTGCCTGATCGGCCTGTCCCTCGGGATCGGTGCTGCCGATGCGCAGCACCGCCGCCAGATCGACGCCACGCCGTTTTCGCATGCGCCCTGCAGCGTGCTCGACGGCCAGCCGTGCACGCCGTCGTTCTGCAGCGTGTTCAACGATGGCCCGTGCATTCCCGAGATCGACTACCCCTACGGCCAGAATCTGCAGCTCACCATCGAGAGCGTGCCGGAGCAGGATCAGGTCGCGAAATACAAGAAGCCCGACCACGATCTCGATACGATCGGCGACCTGTTCGCGGCGCTGCGCTCCTGCTGGACGCCGCCGCCGGCCGAGGTCGCGCGCGAGGGCATGCAGATGTCGGTTCGTTTCAGCTTCAGGCGCTCGGGCGGGATCATCGCGACACCACGCGTGACCTATGCCACGGCAGGCATCCCCGCCGACACCCGCGCGACCTATCTGAAAGCCATCAACGCCTCGCTGACCGCCTGCCTGCCACTCAAATTCACCGCCGGCCTCGGCGGCGCGCTCGCCGGGCGGCCGATCGCGATCCGCTATGTCGATAACCGCGATCTCGGAAAGCAGGCCGGGAAGCCGTGATGGCGGCGGCGTGGCGCATTGCTTTCCGAGCCCCTAAAATGATACTCGGATATCCGAGAAGACCAGCCGCGTGACGGGAGAACATCATGGGACTGCTGGTGATGATCCTGGGGCTGATCGTGTTTTTCGGCGTCCATACGCTCACCATCCAGCGCAAGCTGCGCGCGCAGGTGATCGCCGCGACCGGCGAGGGTGGCTACAAGATCGGCTATTCGCTAGCCTCGTTCGCAGGGCTTGCGCTGATCATCTGGGGCTTTGCCAAATATCGCGCGACGGGCTGGATCGACGTCTGGAACCCGCCAGTGGTGTTCAAGCACATCGCGGTGGCGCTGATGCTGCCCGCGGTCATCCTGGTGGTCGCCTCCTATATCCGCGGCCGGATCTACACGACGCTGAAGCATCCGATGCTGACGGGCATCAAGCTGTGGGCCGCCGCGCATCTGCTCGCCAACGGCGATCTCGGCTCGATCATCCTGTTCGGCTCGTTCCTCGCCTGGGCGGTCTATGATCGCATTTCGCTCAAATCTCGCACCGATGCCGGCGGGCCGCCGATACCCGTCGGCGGTCCCGGCAACGACCTGATCGCGATTGCGGTCGGTCTCGTCGTCTATCTCGCGCTGGCATTCGCGTTCCATCCGGTCGTGATCGGCGTGCCCGTGGTTGGAGCCTAGCAATGTCTGTTCAGTCTGCCGTCAGGCGCAAGACCGCGCCCGATATTCGAGCGCGCAAGAAGGGCGAGCCGATCGTGATGCTGACGTCCTATCACGCGCACACCGCCGCGCTGGTCGACCGCCATTGCGACGTCATCCTGGTCGGCGATTCCCTCGGCAACGTCATGCACGGCTTCGAGACCACCGTGCCGGTGACGCTCGACATGATGATCCTGCAGGGAAGCGCGGTGATGCGCGGCTCGAAGCAGGCGCTGGTCGTGGTCGATATGCCGTTTGGCTCGTATGAAGCGTCCAAGGAGCAGGCGTTTCATTCCGCGGTGCGGATATTGAAGGAGACGCAGTGCGGCGCGGTGAAGCTCGAAGGCGGCGAACGGTTGACGGAAACCGTCGCTTTCCTGTCCCAGCGCGGCGTGCCGGTCATGGGCCATATCGGGCTGACGCCGCAATCGATCAACACGCTCGGCTCGTTTCGCGCCCAGGGCCGCGACGAGGGCAGTTGGGAGCCGATCCTCAGGGATGCCCAGGCGGTCTCGGATGCGGGGGCCTTCTCGGTCGTGATCGAGGCGGTCGCCGAGCCGCTGGCGCGAAAGATCACTGAAACCATCGCCATTCCGACCATCGGCATCGGCGCCAGCGCGGCCTGCGACGGGCAGGTTCTGGTGCTTGAGGACATGCTCGGCCTGTCGCCGCGGACGCCGAGATTCGTGCGCCGCTACGGCGATCTCGGCCCCGCGATCGAAACGGCGATCAAGGGCTATGCCGATGACGTCCGCTCGCGGGCGTTTCCCGGAGCGGAACATGTCTACGAGATGAAAAAGAGCTGACGGGGGCGCAATGGACTGGTCGCGGCACTCCATTCCGGCGATGCGGCTGGAACCGCGCTTCGGCGATCGGATCGTTCCGGTCTTCTGCGAGCGGCCGAAGAGCATTTCGGTCATGGTGGCCGATGCCGTGGCGCGAAACGGCGACGGCGAAGCATTGGTCTGCGGCAACACGCGCATGACCTGGCGCGAAGTCGCGCGGCAATCGGCGAAGATCGCGGCAGGATTTCAGAAGCTCGGCCTGCGGCGTGGCGACCGCGTCGCGATATTGCTCGGCAACCGGATCGAGTTCGTGCTGACGATGCTCGGCGCCGCCCATGCCGGGCTGGTAACCGTGCTGCTGTCGACCCGCCAGCAAAAGCCCGAGATTGCCTATGTGCTGACCGATTGCGGCGCAAAGCTCCTGATCCACGAGGCGGCGCTGGCCGGCCGCGTGCCCGATTCACCCGACATTCCGGAAGTCGCGCATCGCATTGCCGTCGACGACGATCCGCACGTCTCGCGCTTTTCGGAGCTTGCGGAAAACCCGCCGCTGGCCGCGCCGGTCGAGGTCGGCGAAGAAGACACTGCCATGATCCTCTACACCTCGGGCACGACGGGTAAGCCGAAGGGCGCCATGCTCGCCCATTGCACCATCATTCATTCGTCGATGGTGTTCGTGTCGTGCCTGGCGCTCACCGAGGCGGACCGCTCGATCGCCGCCGTGCCGCTCGGTCATGTCACCGGCGTCGTCGCCAACGTCATGACCATGGTGTGCGCCGCCGGCGCGCTGATCATCATGCCGGAGTTCAAGGCAACGGAATATCTGAAGCTGGCGGCGCGCGAGCGCGTCACCTACACGGTGATGGTGCCGGCGATGTATAATCTCTGCCTGCTGCAGCCGGACTTCGACAGCTACGATCTTTCGAGCTGGCGGATCGGCGGCTTCGGCGGCGCGCCGATGCCGATCGCCACCATCGAACGGCTCGACGCCAAGATTCCCGGCCTCAAGCTGGCGAACTGCTATGGCGCGACCGAGACGACATCGCCGTCGACCATGATGCCGGGCGAATTGACCGCCAGCCATATCGACAGTGTCGGCTTACCCTGTCCAGGCGCGCAGATCGTCGTGATGGACGCCGAAGGCCGCGAACTGCCGCGCGGCGAAATCGGCGAAATCTGGATTCACGGCGGCTCCGTCATCAAGGGCTACTGGAACAACCCGAAGGCGACCGCGGAGAGCTTTACCGCCGGCTTCTGGCATTCCGGCGATCTCGGCTCGATCGATCATGAGAATTTCGTCCGCGTGTTCGACCGCCAGAAGGACATGATCAACCGCGGCGGGCTGAAGATCTATTCGGCGGAAGTCGAGTCGGTATTGGCGGGGCACCCGGAGGTGGTCGAAAGCGCGATCATCGCCAGGCCGTGCCCGGTGCTGGGCGAGCGCGTGCACGCTGTCGTCGTGACGCGGAATGCCGTCGGCGCGGAGGCGCTGCGCGCCTGGTGCGCCGAACGGCTGTCGGACTACAAGGTGCCGGAAACCATGGATGTGCGGACCGACCCGTTGCCGCGCAACGCCAATGGCAAGGTGATGAAGCGGCAGCTCCGCGAGACTCTTACGGCTTGAAGGGCCGTTAGAGTTTCGGCGTGCTGCCTGTCGGCATCTGGCCGTCGCCTTGTCCTGCAGCGGCGCGGTCGATGGCGGCCGCGCTGATGAGCTGTTTGACATCGAGCAAAGTGAATTGCGCGATGCCGACGCGATCAGCCTGCGTGCCCGGCACGAGCTGCACGCTCAGCACCCCGTCACAGTTCGCGCCCTTGGCCTCAATGAGCATGGCGCCGGGATCCCTGACCTTGGCCTGCGCCCGCTTGATGACGGCCACGCAACTGCCGCGCACGGTGTCGCCGTTGAGCTTGACGGCGGCGCGCGGATCGAGCGGCTTGTCGATCGCTTCGAGCGCGGTCGCTTCCTTGTATTTGCCGCCGACCGACATGATCGAGCCCTTGCGGTAGATGTAGTACAGATGCTGGTCGCCAACGATGGTGGGCACGCCGTATTTGCCCATCACGTCCTTGATCATGTCAGCCTTCGACGGCTGCTGGTCCTGCGCGAAGGTCAGGTTGCGGGCGACGAAATAGGCGCGATTGGTGCTGGCCGGCGCGGAGAAGCAGGTCGACAGCATCTCGCCATTTTGTTTGGGCCCGGCGGGGAGGGTGAAATTCAGCGCCGCGACGTAGCTGGTGCCGTGGCCGGATTTCTGCTGCTGGATGTCGGTCTGGGTGTCGGTGCGCCCCCTGAACAGCGTATCGAAGATGGCGCGCGAGGATTCGGCGGTCGATTCGGTCGAGATTCCCAGAATGTCGGGGCGCAACTTGCCCGAGAATGCGGTTTCCGGGGCCTTTGCCCTGAGGTCGTCGGCAAACAGGGCAGCGGGCAGGGATATCAGGCCCATGGCGAGGATCAAAACCAGCGCAGGGCGGGGCATGAAACACCTGAAAAACGGGGGACGAGTCGATAGATTGACGCGGGCGGATTACGCCAAACTTTGAACTGCGATGTCAACAATCTCTGCCGGATTCTCGGTCCGTTCGGCAGGGCTGTTAACGCTTTGATCCGCCACGCTTTGCCTTGCCACCGCCATACCGATAGGCTACGCCCCGGCCATGCGGGGATCGGCTGCGCGATACTGCCGGCATAGTCGCGGTTCCTCCGGGATGGGATTTCATTAAGTGTCTGAATTATTTGATGAAGTAGACGAAGAAGTACGTCGCGAACAGCTCAAGAAGCTGTGGGACAAGTATTCGCTCTACATCATTGCCGGCATGATTTTGATCGTTGCCGCGGTGGGCGGCTGGCGCGGTTATGAGTACCTGGAGGCCAAGAAGGCGGCCGAGGCGGGCGCTGCCTTCGACAAGGCTGTGGAGCTTTCGGACGCCAACAAGCATGCCGAGGCCGAAGCGGCTTTTGCCGATCTCGTGGCGAAAGCCCCGTCCGGATATCGCGTGCTGTCGCGGCTGCGTCTGGCAGCGGAGATCGCCAACCGCGACGCGCCGGCGGCGGCAAAGATGTACGACGAGATCGCGGCTGATCGCAGCGTCGGCGCCGCCGATCAGGAGCTGGCGCGGGTCCGCGCCGCCCAATTGCTGCTGGAAACCGCTGGCTATCCGAACATGAAAGAGCGCCTCGAGGCGGCGGCTGCGCCGGGCGCGACCTTCCGCCATACTGCGCGCGAATTGCTGGCGCTGTCGGCCTGGCGCGCCAACGATGCCGCCGCGGCGAGGCAGTGGCTCGACATGATTGCCGATGACGGCGAAACGCCGCCGAGCCTGCGCTCGCGTGCCGAGGCGCTGCAGGCCCTGCTGCCGCCGGTCGCCAAGAGCTAGAGATAAACCGGCAAAAGAACGAGTTGGAAAAAAGCTTATGCGCCGCCCGCAACGTTTGATCGCAGCCACCGTCCTCGTCGCGCTATCCAGCGCGCTTGCCGGCTGTGGCAGCATGGGCAATTTCGATCCGTCCGATCTGCTTGATTTCCTCGATACCAAGAAGAAGCTGCCGGGCGAGCGCAAGGCGGTGTTTCCCGAAGGCGTGCCCGGGCTCGAGCAGGGCGTACCGAAGGATCTCTACAAGGGCTCGCGTGTCGAGGACCCGAACGCGCAGGCCGCTGCCGTTGCTCCGCCGCCGGAGGAGCCGAAATCCAAGCGCGGCGCGAAATCCAAGGGCAAGCAGGCTGCTGCACCCGCCGCGCCTGCGGAGCAGGATGCCGCTCCCGAGGAAGAGGGCAGCACCGGTGCGGCGCCGCCGGCTCCCAAGCCGGCCAAGATCACGCGCAAGCGCACCACCGCGCCGCCGCCCGATCAGTCGGCAGCATCGACGCAATCTTCGCAGCAATCGGCTTTCCCGGCCCCGATGCCGAGCGGCAGTTTCCAGCGCTGATTTCTGATATTCGTTCGATTGACACGCCCTTCGAAAAAGGGCGTTTGGGTCATTTATGTCCTTTACGATTGCCATTATCGGCCGGCCGAATGTCGGCAAGTCGACGCTGTTCAACCGCCTGGTTGGGCAGAAGCTCGCGCTGGTGGATGACGAGCCCGGCGTGACCCGCGACCGTCGCGAGGGCCAGGCGCGTCTTGGCGATCTCGAATTCACCGTGATCGATACCGCGGGTCTCGACGAGGGCGCCAGGGGCTCGCTGATCGCGCGGATGCAGGAGCAGACCGAAACCGCGATCGACCTCGCCGACGCGCTGATGTTCGTGATCGACGCCCGCGCCGGGCTGACGCCGAACGATCGCGCCTTTGCCGATTTCGCCCGCCGCGCCAACAAGCCGGTGGTATTGCTCGCCAACAAGAGCGAGGGCAAGCACGGCGAAATCGGCGCGATGGAATCCTATGCGCTGGGGCTCGGCGATCCCGTGCAGATTTCGGCCGAGCATGGCGAGGGCATGGGCGAACTCTACGACGCGCTGGCCGCGCTGATGCCGGAGCCTCAGGAAGAAACGGAAGAGCCCGACGACGAGGAGATGTCGGAGGAGTATCTCGCACAGCGCCCGATCCGCGTCGCTGTCGTCGGCCGTCCCAATGCGGGGAAATCCACGCTGATCAATCACCTGCTTGGCGAGGAGCGGCTGTTGACCAGCGCCGAGGCCGGCACCACGCGCGATTCCATCGCGGTCGAGATCAACTGGCAGGGCCGCGATTTCCGCGTGTTCGATACCGCGGGCCTGCGGCGCCGCTCGCGGATCGAGGAGAAGCTGGAGAAACTGTCCGTGGCGGACGCGCTGCGCGCGGTGCGCTTTGCCGAAGTCGTCGTCATGATGATGGACGCGCAGCACCGCTTCGAGGAACAGGACCTGCGCATCGCCGACCTGATCGAGCGCGAGGGCCGCGCCATCGTGTTCGCAGTCAACAAATGGGATCTGATGGAGCGCAAGCCGCATCTGATTTCGGCGCTGCGCAGCGATGCCGATCACTGGCTGCCGCAGGTCAAGGGCGCGCCGATCGTCGCCGTGTCGGGCCTGATGGGCGAGGGCATCGATCGCCTGATGAAGGCGATCGAGGATGCCTACGCGGTCTGGAACAAGCGGGTGTCGACGGCCGCGCTCAATCGCTGGTTCGAGCAGGCAATCCAGGCCAATCCGCCGCCGGCGGTGTCGGGCCGTCGCCTGAAGCTGAATTACATCACCCAGACCAAGGCGCGTCCGCCGAGCTTCGTGCTGTTCTGCTCGCGCGCCGACGCGGTGCCGCAGTCCTATTTGCGCTATCTCACCAACAGCCTGCGCGAGGCGTTTGAACTGCCGGGGACGCCGATCCGGATCACGCTGCGCGAAAAGGCCAACCCATTCGCCCACAAGCGCAAGCGGCCGTCATGAGCGAGCAGGCGTCCGCTGCCGTCGCCGACGACAGGCCGCCGGTGCGCAGCGGCGCGGCGGCCTTCATCTTCGTCACCATCCTGCTCGACATGCTCGCGCTCGGCCTGATCCTGCCGATCCTGCCCAAGCTCGTGGAGAGTTTTGTCGACAACGACACCGCCACCGCGGCGCGGATCTTCGGCCTGTTCGGCACCGCCTGGGCGCTGATGCAGTTCCTGTTCTCGCCGATCCTCGGCGCGCTTTCGGATCGCTTCGGCCGGCGGCCGGTGGTGCTGTTGTCGAATTTCGGGCTGGCGCTGGACTATGTGCTGATGGCGCTCGCGCCGTCACTGATCTGGCTGTTCATCGGCCGGGTGATATCAGGGATTACGTCAGCGAGCATCTCGACGGCGTTTGCCTATATCGCCGACGTGACGCCGCCGGAACGGCGTGCCGCGGTGTTCGGCAAGATCGGCGCGGCGTTCGGCGCCGGCTTCATTCTTGGCCCCGCGGTCGGCGGCCTGCTCGGCGGCATGGATCCGCGCCTGCCATTCTGGATCGCGGCCGGCTTGAGCTTCGCCAATACGCTCTATGGCTGGCTGATCCTGCCGGAGTCGCTGCCGGTGGAGCGTCGCGCGCCGTTTCGCTGGAAGAGCGCCAGTCCGCTCGGCGCGCTGCATCTGCTCCGCTCCAACCGCATCCTCGCCGGTCTGTCGCTGGCGAATTTCTTCGGTCAGGTCGCGCATGTGGTGCTGCCGTCCACCTTCGTGCTCTATGCGACCTACCGTTACGGCTGGGACACCAGGACGGTCGGCCTCACGCTGGCGCTGGTCGGCGTCTGCGCGATGGTGGTGCAGGGCGCGGGCGTCGGGCCGATCGTCAAGCGGCTCGGTGAGCGACGGGCGCTGCTGCTCGGGCTCGCGAGCGGCGGATTGGGATTCTTCATCTATGGCGCAGCGCCGACCGGGCCGCTGTTCTGGGTCGGCATTCCCGTGATGGCGCTGTGGGGCGTGGCGGGCGCCGCAGTGCAGGCGCTGACGACCCAACTCGTGGCGCCGGACCAGCAGGGGCAGTTGCAGGGCGCGACCAACAGCGTCAACAGCATCGCGCAGATGCTGGGGCCGTTTCTGTTTACGCTGACCTTTGCCTATTTCATCAGCGATCAGGCGCCGTTCAAAATGCCGGGTGCGCCGTTTTTGCTGGCCGCGGCATTGCTCGGGCTCGCGCTCCTGATCGCGTGGCGGACGTTGAAAAAGTAAGGGTGGGTTAGCCGTAGGCGTAACCCACCCTTCGTCTGCATTGGATAAGGCGGGTTACGCAGCGCTACTAACCCACACTACAACTCTTACTTCTTCACCAGCGGACACTCGCTGGCTTCGAGCGGCTTGGCGGCGTCTTCCGCGGAGATCGTGGCGATCTGCTTGTAGTAATCCCACGGTCCCTTCGACTCTTCCGGCTTCTTCACCTCGAACAGATAGGCCGGAATCATGCGGCGGCCATCCGCGCGCAGCGGGCCCTTGCCGAACAGGGGATCGTCGGTCGGCAATTCCTTCATCTTGGCGACGACCTTGGCGCCGTCATGCGGATTGCCGCCGAGCGCTTCCATCGCCTTGAGATAATGCAGCACCATGGCGTAGTTGCCGGCCTGCGTCATCGAGGGCATCGCGTTCTTGCTGGCGAGCGCAGCGAATCGCTTCGACCAGGCGCGGGTCTGGTCGTTCATGTCCCAGTAGAACGATTCCGTGAACGTCAGGCCTTGCGCCGTCTTCAGTCCCAGCGAATGCACGTCGGTGACAAACATCAGCAACGGAGCGAGCTTTTGGCCGCCCTGGATGATGCCGAATTCGGCGGCCTGCTTGATCGAATTGGTGGTGTCGCCGCCGGCGTTGGCGAGGCCGATGATCTTGGCCTTCGAAGACTGCGCCTGCAGCAGGAAGGAGGAGAAGTCAGACGTATTGAGCGGATGCTTGACGCCGCCAACCACCTTGCCGCCGTTAGCGGTTATAGCCGAGGTGGTGTCGCGCTCCAGGGCATGACCGAAGGCATAATCGACAGTCAGGAAGAACCAGGTGTCGCCGCCGGCCTTGGTCAGCGCCTTGCCGGTGCCGTTGGCGAGCATGTAGGTGTCGTAAGTGAACGAAACGGTGTTCGGCGTGCAGGCCTTACCGGTGAGATCGGCAGTCGCGGCGCCGGAATTGAGCAGCACCGCGTTCTTTTCCTTCACCAGATTGCTGACCGCGAGTGCGACACTGGAAGTTGGCGTGTCGGCGATGGCGTCGACTTTCTCGTTATCAATCCACTGCCGCGCGAGGTTGACGCCGACGTCAGGCTTGTTCTGGTGGTCGCCGCTGATGACGTCGATCTTCCAGCCCTTCTTGGTGAGGCCGGAGTCTTCGACCGCCATCTTGACCGCGACAACGGAATTGGGGCCGCCAATGTCGGCGTAAAGGCCAGCCATGTCGTTCAATACGCCGATCTTGACGGTCTTGTCCTGGGCCAGCGCCGGCGTCGCGAGGCAAAGTGCGGTAAGCGCCACCGAGGCGGCAAAGTGCCGCGCAATTCTGGTCGTCATGGTATTCCCTCCTGAATGGTTGTTCGCCGGCTCTCTTTTCGGAACCTGCCAGCTAGCCCTGCGATAGACTTTCCGGAAAGCGGGTGCAATGCACCTATCGTAGCGCGTCGGAGGTCAGCCTGAACTTCTGGATCCGCTTTCCGGTGTCGACCTCGGCGGTATAGACGTTGCCCCTGGCGTCCACCGCCATGGCGTGAATCCAGTGGAACTGGCCGGCCTGGCGCCCGCTGCGGCCAAAGCTGCCCACTACGGTACCATCATCCCGTTTCAGTACCCGGATTTCGTTATTTTCGCCGTCGGCGCTCAGGAGATAGGTCTGCTTCGGGTCGGGCCAGATCGCGATATCCCATATCGCGCCGTTGCCGCGCGTGTTCTTTTCGTAGAACCATTCCTTAACGAAGGTTCCATCTTTCCTGAACACCTGAATGCGGTTGTTCATGCGATCGCAGACGTAAAGCAACCCGTCGTTGGCGAGCTTCACGCAATGCACGGGGTTGGCGAATTGCTGCGGGGCCGGCCCGTTGGGATCGTAAGGCGCCTGCTTGCCGTCATCGGGCGGTTTGCCGTAGGCGCCCCAGTGCCGCTTGTAGGCGCCCGTGGTGGCATCGAAGACGATGACGCGGCGATTGCCGTAGCCGTCGGCGACGTAGATTTCGTTGGCGTCCTTGTCGATCGCGGTCTCGGCCGGTTTGCCGAGCTGTGTGGTGTCGCCAGAACCCTTGCTCGGCGCGATCTTGCCGATCTGCATCACGAACCTGCCGTCGAGCGTGAATTTCAGGATTGCGTTGTCGTTGTCGGCATTGCCGCCGATCCACACGAAGCCCTTGTCGTCCACCTCGATGCCGTGCTCGCGGCCGACCCATTCATAGCCTTCGCCGGCGCCACCCCAGGAACGCAGCAGATTGCCATCGGCATCGAACTCGAGCACGGGCGGCGCCGACACGCAGCATTTGGAGCGCGGCGGCGTCAGCGCCGCGCCCTTCTCGTCATCGGTAAGCGAGCGCGGACGATGGATCACCCAGATGTGGCCCTGCGCATCGACGGTGATGCCGCCGACCTGGCCGAGGATCCAGTTGTTCGGCAGCGGCTTCGGCCAGGCGGCGTCGACGGCGAAGGTTGGAATGTCGCCGGCCTGCGAGGACGCGGGCGCTGCCATCAGCATGGCTGCGGTGAAGCAAGCGGAAATGGTTCTGGAAAGATATTGGCGGGCGCGAGGACGCGTCGGCGTCATGAATGCCTCCCGATGTTTTTTTCTTGGCGGGTTGTTCCCGCTGGGGAGGCAGTCAATCGCGGCGACGTCGGGGAGTCAATGACGTGGACGCTTACTCCGGCGCGCGGAAGCTCAACAGCTTGCGCATCTTGTAGTCATAGAGCTTGCCGGTCTCGGTCCACTCTGGCGCGCACATCGGCACGATGAACTCGGCCGCCTGCTCAGGCGTATCCAGCGTCATCGGGTCCTCGCCGGGAAATACGCTGGCGCGCATGCGGGTGCGGATCGGTCCGGGGCTGAACAGGTTGACGCGCAGCTTCGTGCTCACGGTCTCGTTGGCCCAGGAACGCACCAGCGTATCCAGCGCGGCCTTCGAGGCGGCATACGGCCCCTGATAGGCATTCGCCTTGCTGGCGGCCCCCGAGGTCACGAACACGGCGCGGCCGGCGTCGGAAACCCTGAGCAGCGGGTCCATGCAGCGGATCAGCTGGAAGTTCGCGGTGACGTTTACCGCGATGACGTCGTTCCACGGCTTCAGCTCGATATGGCCGAGCGGCGAGGAGGGACCGGCGACGCCGGCATTGCCGACGAGAATGTCGAGCTTGCCGTGGCGCTCGTGCAGCGCCGCGCCCAGCCGCGCGATGCCGTCGAAATCGGTGAGGTTGAGCGGCACCAGCGTGGCGGTGCCGCCTTCCTTGCGGATCTCGTCGTCGAGTTCCTCCAGCCCGCCCTGCGTGCGCGCGACGGCAACGACGTGGGCGCCGGCGCGGGATAGCGCGCGCGCCGTGGCGTAGCCGATGCCGCGCGAGGCGCCCGTGACGAGCGCGATCCGGGAGGCGAGGGGTTTGGTCATGATGTCGATCCGTCCGTCTTTTACCGGGTTTTACAGACGTTGATGGCCGGGACAAGCCCGGCCATGACGGAAAAATATCTGAACGGTCGCCGCAAATGCGGCCGTCAACTCGCTTCCGCCAGTAGCGACAATTGCCGGGGCTGCGGCTCCACCTGGGTCTGGTCGGTGAGGTGGGTCGGATAGGCGCCGGTGAAGCAGTGGTCGGAGAACTTTGGATTGGCAGGGTCGCGGCCCGGATAGCCCATCGCCCGGTACATGCCGTCGATCGACAGGAACGCCAACGAATCCGCGCCGATGATGTCGCGCATCTCCTCCAGCGAATGGGTGGCGGCGAGAAGGCCGCCACGGTCCGGCAGGTCGATGCCGTAATAGTCGGGATAGAGGATCGGCGGCGAGGCGAGGCGGAAATGCACTTCGCGGGCGCCGGCGTCGCGCATCATGCGCACGATCTTCTTCGAGGTGGTGCCGCGCACCAGCGAGTCGTCGATCAGGATGATGCGCTTGCCTTCGATCGCGGCGCGGTTGGCCGAATGCTTCATGCGTACGCCGAGTTCGCGCACGCTCTGGGTCGGCTGGATGAAGGTGCGGCCGACATAGTGGTTTCTGATGATGCCGAGTTCGAACGGCACGCCGGAATGCTGGCTGTAGCCGACGGCGGCGGGCACGCCGGAATCCGGCACCGGCACCACGACGTCGACCTCGACATGGCTTTCACGCGCGAGCTGCGCGCCGAAGGCTTTTCGGACGTCGTAGACCGAGCGGCCGCCGACGATGGAATCCGGCCGCGAGAAATAGATGTATTCGAAGATGCAGGGCCGCGGCGGCTTCGGCGGGAACGGCTTGTGGCTGTGCGCACCTGTTTCGTCGAACACGATGATCTCGCCGGGCTCGATGTCGCGGACATATTTGGCGCCGATCATGTCGAGCGCACAGGTTTCCGACGTCAGGATCGGACGGCCGTCGAGATCGCCGAGCACCAGCGGGCGGATGCCGAGCGGATCGCGCGCGCCGATCAGCTTCTTGTTGGTCAGCGCGACCAGCGCATAGGCGCCTTCGATCGCGCGCAGCGATTCGATGAAACGGTCGATGAAGCGGCCGCGCTTGGACTGCGCGACCAGATGCAGGATGACCTCGGTGTCTGTGGTCGACTGCATCATCGCGCCGCCCTTGACCAGCTCGCGGCGTAGCGTCAGCCCGTTGGTGAGGTTGCCGTTATGGCCGACCGCAAAGCCGCCGGCGTTGAGCTCGGCGAACAGCGGCTGCACGTTGCGCAGGATGGTGGCGCCGGTGGTGGAATAGCGGACATGGCCGACCGCCATGCTGCCGGGCAGGCGCTCGATCACCTCGCGGCGGGAGAAGGTGTCGCCGACGAGGCCGAGGCGGCGTTCGGAATGGAAGCGGCTGCCGTCGAAGGAGACGATGCCGGCGGCTTCCTGGCCGCGGTGCTGGAGGGCGTGCAGTCCGAGCGCTGTGATGGCAGCCGCTTCGGGGTGGCCGAAAATGCCGAACACGCCGCATTCCTCGCGTAGCGTGTCGCCTTCGAGATCGTCCTGCAACTCGATGCCAAGATTCAAATCAAGGCTTAGATCGAGTTGGCCGGCGGGATCGGAAGGGTTTTGCATCGCGTCCATCGCCTTCTCTGTGTCTGGCAGAACTAGCGGCCCGCGGGTTTCTCGATCAGCTTTTTAAGGCCGTCGCGGGCAGGTTTGCTGTAGCCATCGCCGGACGCAGGCGTTGCCTGGTCGGCGTCAGTTTGGTCGTCGTCCGGTTTATTCTTCTTGAATCTCTTTAAGATGGTGTTCTCGGGGTCGTCAGGCAAGAGCGACATTAACCATTGCCCGGTTCCATCCAGCACCGTTCGGGACTTCGCGTTGGTGATCCAGTCCGGCCGCTGCTTGTCAGGCACCAGCCAGCTGAAGAACAGGAAGGCGACCACCACGATCAGGAGGCCGCGGCCGAGGCCGAACAGGAAGCCGAGCGTGCGGTCCAGCGCGCCGATCCGGGAATCCAGGATCATGTCCGATATCCGCACCGTGATGACGGAAACCACGATCAGGGTACCGATGAAGCTGCCGGCAACGACCACCACGGCGGCGATCGTATCGCTGCCGAAATAGGCCTTGGCCTGCGGCATCAGCTTCGAGAACGCATAGAGCGTGACCAGCGCCGCCGCGCCCCAGGCCGCGATCGACAGGATTTCGCGCATGAAGCCGCGCACCATGGCGAGCAGCCCCGAAATCAGCATTACTCCGAGCAGGACGAGATCGAGTATCGTTACAGGCATCGGCTGGTCAGGTCCGCTCGTAAGTCCTTAAAGCAGCGAATCGGCGGAGTTACCGTCACCCCAAGTGAGGGGCAGACGATGCATCCCGCAAGGCCGGATATCGCGCCATCCCGCCTGCCTTTCGCGCGCGTTGTATAGCGGCGAGGGCCCGGCGCGTCACGCCGCTTTAGCCGTTTTCCCGACGGAATCGCGCCGGTGTGGCATTTTTCTCCCCTGAACCCTCGCGATTGTTATCCGCCTTGGCTCTGGGCGTGCCGCGCGCGGCGATTTCGGCCACAAGCGTGGTCAGTCCGCCGATGGTGTTCAGGGTCAGGCCGCCATCGCCGCCGACCTCGCCACGGGCCGATTCGGGCAGAACGGCACGGCCAAAGCCGAGTTTGGCGGCCTCCTTGAGCCGCGCCGAGGTCTGCGCCACCGGCCGAACCGCGCCCGAGAGCGAAACCTCGCCGAAATAGACCGCATCCGTTGGTAACGGCGCGTTTACCAGGGACGACACCAGGGCGGCGGACGCCGCGAGGTCCGCCGCCGGCTCGTTGATCCGCAGGCCGCCGGCCACGTTCAGGTAGACGTCGTAGCCGGACAGTTTGACCCCGCAATGGGCCTCCAGCACCGCCAGCACCATCGACAGGCGGCTCGGGTCCCAGCCGACCACGGCCCGCCGCGGGGTGCCGAGCGTGGTCGGCGCCACCAGGGCCTGCAATTCCACCAGCACCGGGCGGGTGCCCTCGATGCCGGCAAAAACCGCGGTGCCCGGGCTGCCGAGGTCGCGCTCGGAAAGGAACAGTTCAGAGGGATTGGAGACCTCGCGCAGGCCAAGGCCCGTCATCTCGAACACCCCGATCTCGTCGGTCGGGCCGAAGCGGTTCTTGACCGCGCGCAGGATGCGGAACTGCTGCGAGCCTTCGCCTTCGAACGACAGCACCGCATCGACCATGTGCTCGACCACGCGCGGGCCCGCGATCTGGCCGTCCTTGGTCACGTGTCCGACCAGAATGATCGCGGCTCCGGATTTCTTGGCGAACCGAATCAGCGCCTGCGCCGAGGCCCGGACCTGCGTCACCGTTCCCGGCGCCGACTCCACCGTGTCGGTCCACATGGTCTGGATCGAATCGATCACGATCAGGCGCGGCACCGCGCCCTCCGACAGGGTCGTGACGATGTCCTCGACCGACGTCTCGGAAGCGAGCTGCACCGGCGCATCCGCCAGTCCGAGCCGCTCGGCGCGCAGCCGCACCTGCGCCACCGCCTCTTCGCCCGAAATATAGACCGCGCGATGCCCGGCGCGGGCCAAGAGGCTGGTCGCCTGCGTCAGCAGCGTCGACTTGCCGATGCCGGGATCGCCGCCGACCAGCAGCACCGAGCCGCGGACGAAACCGCCGCCGGTGACGCGATCAAGTTCGGCCATTCCGGACGACAGCCGCGGCGCGTCGTTGCTTTTTCCCGTCAGCGATTCCAGCGCAAACGTCCGCCCCCGGCGTTTTGAGCGGATCGACACCGGCACGCTGCCGGTCGTGTCCTCCTCGGCCAGCGTGTTCCACTCGCCGCAGGAATCGCACTTGCCCTGCCAGCGGTTATAGGCCGCGCCGCAGTTCTGGCAGACAAAGGAGAGGGTGGATTTGGCCATAAGGGGTGAGTTGCCGCCTGAATCGAACCGACGTGGTATCATAGCACGGGGATGAACTCGAAGCGTCGATCATACAGGATCGACCGCCGAGGCACGGATGTTTGCATTCGTTAACCGCGCATGACTCTTGTTCGTTCGGGCTCGATCAACCGCGATTAGTTACCGGCGCACTGTAGATGCAAATTTTTCGAAGTCACTCAAGACTTCGATGTGATCTGGCGTTTTCATATTCGCGAGACAAAAATAGCGATTGAGATCATAAGGCAAAGGCATGGACGCGCGCCTATCGATCCTAAAGAGGGTTGGGTTAACTCCGCGCCATCGCGCATCGTGAATCGCGGTTGTGTCGAAGTTCGTTCCGATATTGAGGAAGTGAGACTCGCCGTCTATCGGCAGCGCCTTTGAGATCTTCTTTAGGAGAGCGCTAGGAAGAATGCTCTCGAGTGAAGTCTCAAAATCAGCAACTATTACGCTTTGATAGAAATGCAACACCTCACTAATTGGACGACGAACCCCCATCTCGAACGCAAAGATCAACGTCCTCTGAAGAATCTTCTCAGCATCCTCCGTGTCGGTAGGGACCTGAATGTTGATCCCGTCATTGAAAATAGCCAATTTCGTTATGAGGATATCGTGATCGCCATTGGCTAGGCGGCCGTTGTAAAATTCTACGCCTCCCTTGATCTCGTTCGGCGGTGAAGAGAAGTTAAAAATCGACTGAAGGCCCGAGCTGATCTGCGAGCCGTCAATACCGCGGACAGGTCGAATTTCGTCGGGCAGCGCGATCCACCAGACCTGCCCCTCAGTGCTTTGGATTCTCATGCTGCTACACTTCTCGCGACGACGGCGTTACCCATCGCACTATCGATCTTCTCATGAGGCTCCTCATTGGAGGTCGATAGAGCGTTTGCGTTTACAGGTGCGCTCAGTATTTGGGGCAGTTGTGGCGGGCCAAGCACCATGTTCCGAATTGATTCTGCTGCAGCTGAAGCTGCAGCTCCGGACGCTGCAATGGATCCGTCAGCAGATGAGTTGAAGCTGCAGCCAGCAAGTCTGTCTAAATCAAAACTTGACCGTCGCGTCGTTGAACTCGGAACATTGTCTATCAGTCTGAGCCAATCTTCCCACTCCGGCAGGTCAATCCAGACTGGAAGATCGAAGGCGGCCGCAATATCAAACAGCGATTGAAGGGACATCTTGCCATAGTTGGGATCCTCGAAGCGAGAAATCACATTCTGTGGTTTTCCCGCTTTTTCGCCAAGTTCGGCTTGGGTCCAATTTCGATCAGGCTGTTCTCGTAGCGATCGGATCAGTAGCGCGATCCGAGCCCGCATTTGGTCAGCCGCGAACTCGCTCCTAACTTCCTTGTCTGAAAGCTGCCGAACAAATTGTTCACTCCAGCGCGAGCCATAAGGCATGTTTGAGATTCCCGTTTTTCAATAGCGCTGCTTTTCGTTTCAGCGCGATTTCGCATGCCGTCTTGGGGACGAACTTCCCGCCTTTTTCTCGTGCCCAATAAAGGATCACGAACTCCGTTTCGGTGACATGAAATCCAAGTGGTCGTTGTTGAACATTGTCGGCCTCAAATCGAATCTCCCACAACCCTTCACAAGGGCCCGTGAGTTTCTTGAAATAGCCCTCGTGCCACTGAGTCCTCGGGAGTCCAGCCAGGATTTTCAGCCTAGAGAGTGTCCGAGCCTTGAGGCGGGGTGAGCCATTTTCGTAGACATCGCGAACATCGCTCAGAACCGCCTCAGCGCACCTCTCGCCATAATAGCTAAACGACGAGGCTTGCGGCAAGTTAATATTCCATTTTTGCGATTAATTCGTTAACTGCGCACCGTAAGGTCGAGTCGTTCGCGCGACGCACGCTAATAATAGAGCAATATGGTTGTAAAGGTGATCCCGCTACCTGGCGCTCTAGAGGGTAGCGGCGGTCTGGCCACTAATCCCGTTAGTGGTCACGATTGCTCCGCCCTGGCCGCAGCAAGCGCATTAGGCAACGTCGCCCGCACACGTCCAGATGCCGACCGGCTGTTCGAGTCCGCGAATGGCCTGCGCCGGCTGCTCGACGAGTGGCGCGAAGTCTGCGCTCGAATGGTTCGCTTCGGTGCGGGCCTGCTGCACCAGCGCGTCGCTGACGACGATGGCGCATCCGAATTCGCGGGTCAGTGCCTCGAGCCGGCTTGCCGCGTTCACGGTGGTACCGATCACGGCGAATTCGAGCCGGTTGAGGCCGATGTCGCCCAGCACGACCTGCCCGTAGTGCAGTCCGACGCTGACCTGGATCGGCGGCTCACTGCGCGTATTCCGTTCCTCGTTCAGCGCGGCGATCGAGGCGATCATGCCCCGCGCGCAACGCAAGGCATTCAGCGCGTCGGAATCGCCGGCGAACGGCGTGCCGAACGTCGCCATCAGGCCGTCGCCGAGATACTTGTCGAGTGTTCCGCCGTGGCGGAACACTTCACGTTCCATTCGCTCATGGAACTGCCGCAGCGTCTCGATCACCTGTTTCGGATCGCGGCCATCGCTGTAGGCGGTGAAGCCGACAATGTCGGCGAACAGCACCGCGACGTCCTGCGTGCGAACCCGCGTGAGCGGCTCGTCATTCCCCGACAATTCGTCGACGACGTTGGGCGAGAAATAGCGCGCCAGATTGGCGCGCTCGCGCTCGAGTCCGGCGTGGCTGATCAGCAGCGCGTTCGAGCGCCGCACCGCCAGCGCCAGGATTGCCGCCACGATGGCGAACACGATGACCTGCTGGAAGCGGGCGCCGAAACCGATCGACGAGGGATCGAGAATCTCGAACATGCGAATGTCCGCGCCGATGGCATCCTTGACGCGCGCGGACAGCGCGGCGTGGCTTTCCGGCTGCAGATAGGCCCAGCCGACGGCCATGGCCCAGAGAGCTGCGGTCCATCCGCCCATGGCGACGACGGTTCGCCACGAATAGGCGAGCGTGGCGGTGGCAAGGAAGATGAAGAAATAGATGAAGCTGTCGAACCGGAATTGCATTCCGATCGGCCAGTTGAAGTTGCTCCATGGATTGGGAACGATGGTGAGGAAGGTCAACAGCGCCAGATCGCAGATGATCAGGAAGACCTCGAGCGGCGAACGGCCGACCTTGCCGACCTTGAGCTGCGCCCAACCGATCAGCGCGAAGAAACCCAGCATCAGAACATAATAGATCACGTCCCGGTTCGGGTTCATGATCGGCAGGGTCGCTGCGGTGACCGCCAGTGCGACCCAGCGGGCGCGGACAGCGAGCAGCAGGCCCTCGCGCTTGCTGTCGGCCAGGGCGGCTTCCGCGAATTTCAGGGTGTCTTGCCGGGCTTCGGTACGCCCCGACCGCCGGTCGCCGGGATAGGAGACGTCAGCCGCTTCTGCCACCATGCTCAAGACACGTACTCCCCAGCCGAGAATCGGGCTGCGCAACCTGCCCGGCGCCACCGATCGACGTCGTCATATCCGGTAAACGCGGTGGTCGTCAGGCCGTCGAGCAAATTTGAGCATCCGCGGCCAGCGACGGGAAAGCCGGCAATGATCAGCGGTTCGACTATCTGACTTACCAAAATATCCGGACCTTACGAAAATGCGGTCCAGAGCAGGCTGAGGCCTGCGGCCAGCATGATGCCGTCCATCAGCAGCCGGAACACGTCGGGCTTGAGGCGCAGCACGAATCCCTTGGCGATGAAGGCGCCAAACATCAGGGAAGAACCCGCGATCAGGCCCTTCAGCGCGACATCAGGCGTCAGCGCGCCGAAGCGCTCGAAGACGACCGACTTGCTCAAATAGAGCCCGAGCGAGCTTGCGGCCTCGGTGGCGAGGAAGGCGCCCTTGGTCAGCCCGTAAAACAGAAACAACGGCACGCTGAGCGGACCCGTCGAGACCACGATGCCGGTGAGATAGCCGATCGCCGCGCCACCGACCGCCAGGTGCCAGAGTTGCGCTTTAAGCTGATGCTTGGCCAGCCAATGCCGGACCGGCACCATCGCGATGAGAAACAGGCCGATTGCGATGTCGACGGCATGTGAGGGCAGGGCGAGCAGGGTCCGCGCGCCGAGCGCGGCGGCTGGAATACCCGTCGCCGAATAGGCGAGGCAGGCGCGCCAGTCGACCTCGCGCCACCAGGCGAGAATGCGCGACAGGTTCGCCATCACAGCCGCGACCGCCATGATCGGCACGGCTTCCTTCGGCCCGTATTGATAGATCAATACCGGCATCAGCATGATCGACGAGCCGGTGCCCACGATCCCTGAGATCGTGCCGGCGATCAGCCCGACAGTGAGGACGAAAAGGAAGCCCAACCTGACGTCTTTCGCGATTCCCGATGCCGACATCATGGTGGCAGCAGGCCCAGGTTACGAGTCCGGATATCGATGGCCGGTCCCGGTATCAGGCCGCGTAAAGTTCCACCGGCGCATCAAACCCCTTGAGCTGGAACGCCGTCGAACGGCTGTCCTCCAAATCCGGCTGGGCGCGATCGAACACGGCCTTCGTCACCAGGATCTGGCCGGCCTCGGCGACCGACTGCGCGCGCGAGGCGGTGTTGACGACGGTGCCGATCGCCGTCAGGTCGCGGTGAGAGTGGCCGAACTCGCCAAAACTGAGTTCGCCGGTATGGATGCCGATGCCGATCCCCAACTGGTCAGCGCAGAGTCCGTGCATATTGGCAAGGCTCGTGCGCATCTCACGCCAGTTCTTCTGAATCTCGCGCGCAGCGAGCACGGCGTTTCTGACGTGCTCCTCCCGCCGCAAGGGAAAATTGAAGACCGCCATGACGGCGTCGCCGATGGTCTTGTTGAGGAGCCCGTCGTGGTGCCAGATCGCGTCGGCGCATTCGTCGTAGAATGCGTCGAGCAGTCCGGACACCGCATCGGCCGATTGCGACTGCGACAGGCTGGTGTAGCCGCGCAGATCGGCGAACATGATGGTGGCGTCGATGGCGATCTTGCGCGCCCGCATCACCTTGGTGAACATCAGTTCGCAGATGGTGCAGGTATTGGGATTCATCCGGCTCGGACGGATGCCGAAGGCGCGGTAAGGCGCCGAGGCGACGCCGCGAAGCACCACCGGCACATGCAACTGCTCCCAGCATCCTTTGCAGATGAGCGAATGTTGCAGTGCTGCCATTTTCAACCGTGCTCCGCCAAAGCGGCTGGGACGGCGATGCTATAACCGGCGGCAGGTGCGAGCAAGCAGCGTCCCGCAGCGCACACCTGCCGGCTGGTGGCCGAGCGCAAAGCTGCTAGGATCGCGTCAAAATAATCAAAACGGAGGATCGTTATGGACGCCGTGACGCCGAAGGCTCAGACCGCAGAGACGCATTCCCATCTGGTTCGCCCAACCAGCATGGAATGGCAGAAGACGCGGTTCCCCGGTTGCGAAGCCAAGACGCTGCTGTTCGATCGCAAGACCGGGCTGATGACCGCGCTGATGCGGTTCGCGCCGGGTGCGGTGCTGCCCGACCATGAGCACGTCAACATCGAACAGACCTATGTGCTCGAAGGCTCGCTCGTCGACAAGGAAGGCCCGGCGCAGGGCATCGAATGCAAGGCCGGCGAATTCATCTGGCGTGAAGAAGGCAGCCGTCACGTCGCCTGGTGCCCGCAAGGCGGACTTATGCTCGCGATCTTCCAGGTGCCGAACAAGTTCTTCGAGGCCGACGGCCGTGTCATCGACGCCGCCGGCGAGGACTGGGACGCGGCCTGGGGACATACAAGAAAGGGCTGATCCACAACCGGTCTGATCAGGGCGACGTTTACCATGACGTTCGCCGTGCCCAGCTACCGGTTAAGCCTTGTTTAGGGGCGGCTCGATACCGTGCCGGCATTGACGCGCCGGGGATTCGATGTCGCTCTTCCAAGCCTCAGACCGGATATCGCCTGGCCTCGATCGGCAGGCGGCAGATATCCGGCATTTGCCATTGCTCTACGGGCTGACGCTGTTCGTCTCGGCCCTGTTGCTGTTCTCGATCCAGCCGATGTTCGCAAGGATGGTGCTGCCGAAACTTGGCGGCGCGCCGGCGGTATGGTCGGTCGCCATGGTGTTCTTCCAAACGGTCTTGCTGGCAGGCTATGCCTACGCCCACGTGCTGAACCACCTGCTGCGGTCTCGTTGGGGCGCGATGCTCCATCTGGCGCTGGTCGGATTGGCGGCCATGGCATTGCCGATCGCGGTCGCACCGGGATGGTCTGCGCCGCCTCAGGATGGGACGGCGCTGTGGCTGTTCGGATTGTTTGCGATCTCGATCGGCCTGCCATTCTTTGTGCTGTCGGCCACCGCGCCGCTGCTGCAAAGCTGGTTTGCCGCGAGTGGACACCGGCAGGCGGCCAATCCTTATGTGCTCTACGCCGCGTCCAATCTCGGTTCGTTTGCCGCCCTGTTCGCCTATCCCGTCGTCGTCGAACCGTTCCTGACGCTGAAGACGCAAACCGCGATCTGGTCGCTCGGATTTGGGCTGTTTGCGGTGCTGCTGGCCGTCGCCAGCCTGCTCACCTCGGGCGCAGCACCGGTGGTCGCGCAGGCTCCGCCGCCGGACGAGGTTCGTGCAAGCGCCATGGAACGCGTGCGCTGGATCGCGCTTGCAGCGGTGCCGTCCGGTCTCGTTATCGCTGTTACGGCGTATCTGACCACCGATATCGCTGCCGCGCCGTTCCTGTGGGTGCTTCCGCTCGCGATCTATTTGCTCACTTTCGTTGCCGTGTTTCGCGACAGGCCGTGGATCGCCCATGCCGATGTGGTCCGGTTAGTTCCTTTCGCCGTGGCGCCGCTCGCGGTGAGCCTGATCGGCGGCGACAAGGTGTTCTGGGTGACGATGATCGCCCTCAACCTCGCCGCGTTCGTGCTGTTGACGCTGATGTGCCATGGCGAACTCTATCGGCGCCGTCCGAGCCCGCAACGGCTGACCGAGTTCTATCTCTGCACTTCGTTCGGTGGCGTAATCGGCGGCGCGTTCGCGGGCCTGCTGGCGCCGCAGATATTCAACGGCAATTACGAATATCCGATCCTCGTCGCGCTCGCCGTGCTGTGCATGCCGGGATTCTTCGCCGGAGGTGTCCGCAAGACCGTGACTGAACTTTCGCCGTGGCTTCTGCCGAGCGCGATTCTCGCACTGGTCTGGTCCGTCGCCCGGCTGTCGCTACCCGCGCCCCTGGAACTGCCGTTCCATCTCGTGCTCGCGCTGCTGGCGGCTGCGATGCTGTTTCAGCGGCAGCATCTGGCGCGCTTCTTCGCGCTCGTGGTCCTGAGCTTTGTCATCACCGGTCTCTGGCGTCCGGGAATAGCGCCGATCGAGACGGTCCGCAGTTTCTTCGGTGTGCACAGGGTGGCCGAAGTTTCCGAGGGCAGGGCTCGTCTGCTCTATCACGGCACCACGATCCATGGCGCGCAGCGCCTGCGCAACGACGACGGTACGCCGGTCTCGGGACCGCCGGGGCCGCTGACTTATTATTACCCGGAAGGTCCGTTGGCCGACGCGATCGGTGCCGCCCGCGCGGCCCATGGTGCTCTCCGGCGCGTCGCGGTAGTCGGGCTCGGTACGGGCTCGCTGGCCTGCCATCGCAAGGCCGCCGAGAACTGGACGTTCTTCGAGATCGATCCCGAAGTGATCCGCATCGCCCGGGATCCGCGTCTCTTTACGTTCCTGTCGAGCTGCGCAGCCGATGCACCGGTGGTGGCCGGCGACGCACGGCTGACGCTGGAGGCCTCGCCCGGCCAGTATGACCTGATCGTTCTGGATGCCTTCTCTTCCGACAGCATCCCGGTGCATCTTTTGACGCGCGAAGCGCTGGCGGGATATCTCGCGAAACTCACGCCACGCGGCGTGATCGTCGCGCATATTTCCAATCGCCACCTCGATCTCGCTTCCGTGGTCTCCAACGTCGCCGGTTCCCAGGGAATGATCAGCTTCCTTCGCGAGGATGATCGCGCCGGCGACTTCATGAAGACGTTCGCATCCAACGCCCGGGTCGTCGCCATGGCGCGCACATCAGGCGATCTCGGAAGCGTCGCCGAAAAATGGACGCCGCTGCAGGCGGATCCCGCAAGTGCGGTGTGGACGGACGACTATTCCAACATTCTCGGCGTGATGCTGCGCCGGAAATTCGGCTGGTAGCGGCTGCGCGGGAAGCTACCTCAGCACGATCCAGGCCGGCGCATGATCGCTGGCGCCTTCCTCGCCGCGGATCTTGCGATCGACGCCGGCCTTGACCAGGCGCGGTGCGATCGCCGGGCTCAGCAGCAGATGATCGAGCCGCAATCCGGCGTCGCGCGGCCAGCGGTTTCGCTTGTAGTCCCAGAACGTGAACATCGGTTTCGACCGATGCAGCGTGCGGATCGCGTCGGTCCAGCCCTGGTCCACCAGCGCCTTGAACGCGGCGCGGCTTTTCGGCTGGATCAACGCGTCCTTGTCCCACGACTTCGTCGGATAGATATCCGATGCCGTCGGCGCGACGTTGTAGTCACCGGCCAGCACCACGGGAATATCCTGCTTGAGTAATTTGCCGGCATGCGAACGCAGCCGCTTGAACCAGTCGAGCTTGTAATCGAATTTCGGACCCGGCTGCGGGTTGCCGTTCGGCAGATAGATGCTGGTCACGAGGATGCCGTTGACGGCGGCCTCGATGTAGCGGGCCTCGTCGTCATTGCGATCGCCGGGCAGGGCCGTCCGCGTCAGGACCGGCTCGGTGCCGCGCGCGAGAATGGCGACGCCGTTCCAGGTCTTCTGTCCGCGCCACACCGCGCCATAGCCGGCCTTCTCGATTGCCTTGATGGGGAATTCGGCATCGGCCGATTTCAGTTCCTGCAAGGCCACGACGTCGGGCCTGGCGGCGCGCAACCAGCGCAACAGGTTCGGCAGGCGGCGGTTCACATTATTGATGTTGAAGGTCGCTATCTTCATGTAGAGCTAGTGGTTCATCACCGTGATTTTGACTCTTTGGCGCCAACTGGATAGGCGCG
>OEIU01000229.1_pt1 | contig 56533 bp, 51 predicted proteins | sample 1539221 | NCBI WGS metagenome assembly OEIU01 (sample SAMN03792071, study PRJEB22550) | activated sludge metagenome | feature: wastewater treatment plant; material: activated sludge; isolation source: Wastewater treatment plant of a petroleum refinery complex | place: Argentina: Zarate | collected... | reverse complement strand
ATTTCGAATCCGCCTCCAAGAAGCCGCTGCGCGGCAACATCTATCTGGCGAAGGTCACGCGGGTCGAACCGTCCCTGCAGGCCGCCTTCGTCGACTACGGCGGCAACCGGCACGGGTTTCTCGCCTTCTCCGAAATCCACCCCGACTATTACCAGATTCCGGTCGCCGACCGGCAGGCGCTGCTCGAGGAAGAAGCCGCCTCCCACGCCGACGAGGAAGAGGAGCAGCGTCCGCGCCGCAGCCGCCGCCGCCGCGGTCGCGACAGCGAAGCCCGCCGCCAGTCGCACGCCGACGAGACGATTTCCGAGGCGGCGCCCCTGAGCGAGGACGGCGCCGCGCCGGCCGAAGGCGAGGCGATCGCCGAAGTTGCGACATCCGCCGAAGCCGGGGTTCATGACGAAACCGCAGCCCCTGCCGAGGGCGCTGTCGCCGAGGCGCAGCCTGCCGAAGCCCTCGCAGCCGAGCCGCCCGTCGCGACCGCCGAGGCCGTCGTCGCGGAAGCGCCGGTCGAGATCGCCGTGGTCGAAGCCGCCGAAGCGCCCGCGCCTTCCGAGCGCGTCGCTGGGGAGGCGCAGGACGAAGACGCAGCGCATACGCTCGCCGTCGACGCGGAGGGCTACGCCACCATTTCCGAGACCGACGCCGCCATGGACGGCGAGGAAGCCGGCGAGACGCCCGACCATGAGACGAAGGCGCGCCGCATCGAGGAACGCGACGACGAAACGTCCGACGACGAGGACGAAGACGAGGAAGAACACGTCGAGCAGATCGGCGGCGACGCGATGGAGGAAATGCCCCGTCGCCAACCGAGGTTGCGCCGGCAGTACAAGATCCAGGAAGTCATCAAGCGCCGTCAGGTGCTGCTCGTTCAGGTCGTCAAGGAAGAGCGCGGCAACAAGGGCGCGGCGCTGACGACCTATCTGTCGCTCGCCGGCCGCTATTCCGTGCTGATGCCGAACACGGCGCGCGGCGGCGGCATTTCGCGCAAGATCACCGACGCCGGCGACCGCAAGCGCCTGAAGACCATCGCGCAGGATCTCGAAGTGCCGGACGGCATGGGCGTCATCCTGCGCACCGCCGGCGCCTCGCGCACGCGGCAGGAAGTGCGTCGCGACTTCGAATATCTGATGCGCATGTGGGAGACGGTGCGCGAGACGACGCTGCGCTCCTCGGCGCCGACGCTCGTCTACGAGGAAGGCTCGCTCATCAAGCGCGCGATCCGCGATCTCTACAACAAGGAGGTCGACGAGGTCGTCGTGTCCGGCGAGACCGGCTTCCGCGAGGCCAAGGACTTCATGCGGCTCCTGATGCCGAGCCACGCGCGCAACGTGCACATGTGGCGCGAGCCGCAGGGCGTGTTCGTGAAGTCGGGCGTGGAGACGCAGCTCGACGCGATGTTCTCGCCGCAGGTAACGCTGAAGTCCGGCGGCTATCTCGTCATCAACCAGACGGAAGCGCTGGTCGCGATCGACGTGAACTCGGGCCGTTCGACCCGCGAGCACAATATCGAGGACACGGCGCTGCGCACCAATCTGGAGGCGGCCGACGAGGTCGCGCGCCAGTTGCGCCTGCGCGATCTCGCCGGCCTCATCGTCGTCGACTTCATCGACATGGAGGAGCCGCGCAACAATCGCGCGGTCGAGCGTCGCTTGAAGGACGCGCTGAAGAACGATCGCGCGAGAATCCAGGTCGGCCGCATCTCGCATTTCGGCCTGCTCGAAATGTCGCGGCAGCGCATCCGCACCGGCGTGCTGGAAGGCTCGACGGTGCCCTGCCCGCATTGCGCGGGCGCGGGCACGGTGCGTTCGACGTCGTCGATCGCGCTGCATGTGCTGCGCGTGCTGGAAGAAGCGCTCATCAAGAGCGCCTCGCACAACATCATCGTGAAGACGCGCACGAATGTCGCGCTCTACATCCTCAACCAGAAGCGGGCGCACCTGCGCGAGATCGAGCGCCGCTTCGGCGTCGAAATCTTCGTCATGGCCGACGATACGCTGACGGGCTCGACCTATCACGCGCTGGAGCGCGGCGAGCCTGCGACCGGCACGCCGGAACCGATGTTCGTCGACCCCGCCCTGCTCGAGGCCGACGAGGAAGTCGACGAGGCCGACGAGGCGCTCGACGAGGAGGACGCCGACGAGGCGGCGGAAGCCGAAGGCGACGGCGACGAAGGCGAGGACGAAAACGAAAGCTCGGCCGAAGGCCGTCGCGCCCGCGAGGAACGCGACGAGGAGGGCGAGGACGGCCAGCGCCGTGGCCGCCGCCGGCGGCGGCGGCGTCGCGGGCGTGGCGGGGAGCGCGAAGGCGCGATCGCAGCCGACGCGCCGCAGCCCTCCGACGAGGGCCTCGCGGTCGTCGCCGAAGCCAACGGCGATTTCCTGCAGGCCGAGATTCCGGCCGAACGTTCGGGCGCGGGCTTCTGGGCGCGCGAAAATTCCGATCGTCCGGAGCCGTTCCACGCGCCGGACAGCCAGCAGGCGGAGGCGCCAGAACCCGTCGCCGCCGCGCCGGCCGAGGCGACGCCCACGGCCGAGACGCCCGCGGCCGAGGAACCGGCGCCGCGCCAGCCCGAGTTGAAACTGGTCGAGCCGGCGCATGCGGAGGCACCCGTCCCGGAGAGCGCTCCGGCGGAAGAGCCCGCGCCGGCCGTGATCGCGCAGCCCGAACCGGAGCCGGCGCCTGCGCCGCAGCCGCCGCGCGCGATCGAGCAGCCGCGCGCCGACATCGGCCGCGTGATCACCGAGGCCGACCCCAACGCCCCCAAGAAGGGCGGCTGGTGGCAGCGCGCCAAGGCCTCGATCACGGGCAATTGAGCGAGAGGAGCGCGCCGGGCCGGACTCGGCGCGCATTTCCGCGATCCCGTCGTCCCCGGCTCAGTCCCGCGCCTGCAATTGCGAGGCGATGACCCTGTCGATCATGGCGTCGTCGGCGGGCGCAAGCCCGTCGAGCATGAGCATGGCGAGCCCGTGCGCGACTGACCACGCCCGGAGCGCGAATACTTTCGGATCGACGCCGGCCGGCGCCAGCGCCGTGGCGTTCGCGCGCAGGAACGTCGCCGCGTCCGATTGCCGGGAGGCCATGGCCGGCCCGGAGAACATCAGCCGGAACAAGGCCGGGTTTTTCAGCGCGAACCGCACATAGGCGGCGCCGGTCGCGCAGAAGGCCGTGCCGCCGCCCGCGGGCGCGGCGTCGAAAGCCGCGCGCTGCGCCTCGCCCAGCCTGCGGAAACCTTCCTCCGCCAGCGCCGCCAGAAGCGCGTCCTTGTCGGGAAAGTGCCGGTAGACGGCGGTGGCGCTGACGCCGACGTTGCGCGCGGCCGCGCGCAGCGACAGTTCGCCGCCGCCCTGCCCGTCCAGCAGACGCAGCCCTTCCGCGATCAGCGCCGCGCGCAGGTCGCCATGGTGATACGAGCCATTTCCATCGGTCAGATCAGTCATGTTGACAGTGTTATCATTTGCTGTATGTTAATACGATCAACATTCGAGGGAGGCCGTTCATGTCGAAAATCGAGAGCTTCGTCCGCGAGACCGTGGCCAAGGGCGTGGAGGCCGTCGCCAGCTTCAACCGCGCGCGCCTGCCCGACGAAAGCAGCGCCTATCTCGACGCCATTCACGAGCCGATGAAGCAGGAGCTGACGCTCGAGGAACTCGACGTCGTCGGCGCCATCCCCCGCGAGCTCGACGGGCGCTACCTGCGCATCGGCCCCAATCCGGCCAAGCCGGACCCCAAGGGCTATCACTGGTTTGCGGGCGACGGGATGGTGCACGGCCTGGCCCTGCGCGACGGGAAGGCGCTCTGGTATCGCAATCGCTGGATCAGGTCGAACGCGGTCGCCGCGGCCACGGGTCTTCCGGCGGCGCCGGGCCCCCGCCACATCTTCGACACGGTGAACACCAATGTCGTCGGCATCGCCGGCCGCGCCTGGGCGCTGGTCGAGGCCGGCAGCTATCCGGTGTCGCTCGGCGACACGCTCGAGGATCAGGCCTACGAGCGCTTCGGCGACACGCTGAACGGCAGTTTCACCGCCCATCCGCACCGCGATCCGCTGACCGGCGAGTTCCACGGCATCTGCTACGAAGGCCCGGACATGACGACGATCCGCCACGTCGTCGTTTCTCCCGAAGGCCGCGTGACGCGCGAACTGCCGATCAAGGTCGAGCACGGCCCCTCCATCCACGATTGCGCGATCACGAAACGATACGCGATCATTCTCGACCTCCCGGTCACTTTCTCGACGAAGGCGCTGCTCGCCGGCCACAGGTTCCCCTATCGTTGGAACCCGGAGCACAGGGCGCGTGTCGGCCTGTTGCCGCGCGCGGGCCGCGCGGACGAGATCGTCTGGATCGACTGCCCGCCGGTCTACATCTTCCATGTCGCCAACGCCTATGACGCGCCCAACGGCGACGTCGTGCTCGACGCCTGCGTCTACGAGACGATGTTCGCGGAGGAGACGGGCGGGCCGAACGGCCGCAGCCTCGGCCTGCAGCGCTGGACGATCAACCCCCGCGCGAAGACGATCGACGTGCGCACGATCGACGCGACGCCGCAGGAATTCCCGCGGCCCGACGAGCGGCGTTTCGGCCAGCCCTACCGCTACGCCTTCACCATGGCGCTGCCCGACGGCGATTTCGCCATCGCGCGGACGCAGCTCTTCAAGCACGATCTGGAAACGGGCAAGCGCGAGGTCCACGACTTCGGCGCGAACCATCATCCCGGCGAATTCGTGTTCGCGCCGCGCAGCGACGACGCGGCCGAGGGCGACGGCTGGCTGATCGGCCTCGTCGTCGACATGAACGATGAGACGACCGAACTCGTCATCATCGACGCGACGCGTTTCGAGGACGCGCCGGTTGCGCGCGTGCGCATTCCCCATCGCGTGCCGCCGGGATTCCACGGCAATTGGGTCGCCAGCGCCGACATGCGCGCCTGAGGCGACGAGTAGCCGCAACCGCAAGGGCTGGATCCCGGATCGGCCTTCGGCCGTCCGGGATGACAGTCGTTGCACCTCCCCTGTCATCCCGGCCGAAGCGCAGCGAAGAGCCGGGATCCAGAGGCCGCAATCGCCAATTCCGGGTCCTGATCGAGTTCGGTCGTCAGGGATGACGCTCGGGTCAGGCCGGGACCTTCTCCAGCGCCGGGTAATCCGTGTAGCCCACCGGGCCTTCCGAATAGAAGGTCGCCATGTCCCAGGCGTTCAGCGTCGCATTCCGCTTGAGGCGTTCGACGAGATCGGGATTGGAAATGAAATCCTTGCCGAAGGAGACGGCGTCCGCCTCGTCGTTCGCCAGCACGTCGGCCGCAGTCTCCCGCGTGAGGCCCTCGTTGGCGATCCAGGGGCCGCCGAAGGCCTTGCGCAATTGCGGGCCGAGGCGCGGCTCCTTCAGGGATTCGCGCGCGAACATGAAGGCGATTTTGCGCCTGCCGAGTTCGCTCGCGACATAGCCGAAGGTCTTGGCCGGATCGCTGTCGCCCATCGAATGCGCGTCGCAGCGCGGGGCGACATGCATGCCGACGCGGTTCGCGCCCCAGACGTCGATGCAGGCGTCGGCGACCTCGAGCATGAGGCGCGCGCGATTCTCGATCGAGCCGCCGTAGCGGTCGGTGCGCTTGTTGGAGCCGTCCTGCAGGAACTGGTCGATCAGATAGCCGTTGGCGCCGTGGATTTCGACGCCGTCGAAGCCGGCCTTCTTCGCATTCTCCGCGCCGCGCTTGTAGGCGGCGACGACGCCCGCGATCTCGTCCGTCTCGAGCGCGCGCGGCACGGGCAGATCCCGCTTGGGACGCAACAGGCTCACGTGGCCCTGCGCAGCGATCGCGCTCGGCGCGACCGGCGGCTGACCGTCGTGATATTGCGGATCGGAGATGCGCCCGACGTGCCAGATCTGCATCATGATGCGGCCGCCGGCGGCGTGCACGCCCTCGACGACCTGCTTCCAGCCGGCGGTCTGCTCGTCCGACCAGCAGCCGGGCGTCGCGGGATAGCCGACGCCCTGCGGCGAGACGGAGGTCGCCTCGGTGATGATGAGGCCGGCGGAGGCGCGCTGGGCGTAATAATCGCGCATCAGCGCGTTCGGGACGCGGCCGGGCATGGTGGCGCGATTGCGCGTCAGCGGCGCCATGACGATGCGGTTGGGCAGGTTGATCGCGCCGAGCGCGATCGGATCGAACATCGAGGTCATGCGGAGTTTCCGGTTTCGGGGGAGATGCGGCAGGATAGCCGCGAGATGGACGCACAGATAGAGCGTCAGAGCATGGGCTCAACACCCCCTGCGCATTGGCGCGACCGCCGGAGCCGCATAGCGCGCGCGATCGGCCTTGGACTCATTCTCTGGGCGGGGCTCGCCTATCTCGCCCTGCCCGTTTTCTGGCGTCACGAGGACAAGAGCGGCCTGGCCGGCCGCGCGATGGTCACGCGCACCTCGGCCGACATTCCCGGCGATCCCATCAATTTCGGCATCGTCGGCTCGGAAAGCGACGTGGTGTGCGCCTTCAACGCCGCCGGCTGGTCCGCCGCCAATCCGACGACGCTCGACACGGCGCTGCGCATCGTCGGCAGCGTCGCCCTGCGCCGTCCCTATCCGGCGGCTCCGGTCAGCCCGCTCTATTACGACGGGCGGCGCGAAGACCTCGCCTTCGAGAAGAGCGAGGGCGGCAGCGCGGACCGGCGTCATCACATCCGCCTGTGGCGCGTGGCTCAATCGGACGACGGGCAGAGGCCTTCGTGGCTCGGCTCGGCCTCGTTCGATCGCGGCGTCGGCTTCAGCCACTACACGCTGCAGGTGACGCATCACATCGCGCCGAACGTGGATGCGGAGCGCGCTTTCGTCGCCGAGCAGCTCGCCAGCGCCGGCATGGTCGAAAATCTCTACGAGATCGCCGGCGTCGGCCCGACGCTCGACGGCCGCAACGGCGGCGGCGACCGTTATTTCACCGACGGCGAGGCGGCGGTGGTCGTGCTGTCGCCCGATTGCCGGGAACGCGCCGACAAGACGCCCGCGCGCGCGGGCGATCCGTGGCAAAGGCGCTTCAAGGACGCGATCTGGTCCGCGCTGCGGCGCGTGATGGGGGCGATGGCGTCGTAGCTTGTCGGCGCCGTGAAGGTTTCTCCGCTCCCCCGAACAGGCGCAACGCCGCCCTATCCCCTGCCCTTCAGCCAATCCGCCATGCGCCCGATCGCTTCGGCGACGTCGGCTTCGGACCCTGCATAGGACAGGCGCAGTGTGCGATGGCCGCGCGCGCGGTCGAAGTCGACGCCCGGCGTCGCGGCGACGCCCGCTTCCTCCAGCAGCCGCTTGGAGAAATCGAGCGAATCGTTGGTGAAGCGACCGATGTCCGCATAGATGTAGAAGGCCCCGTCCGGCGGATGGAAATCGGTCACGCCCATCCGCGGCAGCGCCGCCATCAGCGCCGCGCGATTGCGCGCGTAGCCCGCCTTCACCGCCTCCAGTTCGTCGCGCGCGTCGAAGGCGGCTTCGGCCGCGACCTGGCTCAGGAACGGCACGGAAATCGCCAGCGATTGCTGCAGGCGCTCGACCGGCCGCACCAGCTCTTCCGGGACCACGAGCCAGCCGACGCGCCAGCCGGTCATGCAATAATATTTCGAGAAGGAGTTCACGACGACCGCCTCGTCGCTGAATTTCAGCGCGGTCTCGGCCGGCCGCTCGTAGGTCAGGCCATGGTAGATCTCGTCGGAGATGAAGGCGATGCCGAGCCGGTCGCAGGTCTCGCAGACCTCGCGCAGGGCCGCGTCCGTCATCATCACGCCCGAGGGATTGGCCGGGCTCATCAGCAGCACGCCCTTGAGCGGCTTTTCATGATGCGCGTCTTCGATCATCCGCGCCGTCACCGCATGGCGTGTCGCCGCCGTCGTTTCGAGCGGGACGCAGACGCAGCCGAGCGCCTCGAGAATGTTGACGTAGGCGGGATAGCCGGGCGCGGCGACGGCCACCCGGTCGCCGGCGTCGAACAGGGCGAGAAAGCTCAGGATGAAGCCGCCGGACGAGCCCGTGGTGACGACCACGCGCTGCGGGGCGACGTCGACGTTATAGGTCTCGCCGTAGTGGCGCGCGATTCGCGCGCGCAAGCTCGTGCGGCCGAGCGCGTCCGTATAGCCGATCCGGCCGCCCTGCAGGGCGGCGATGGCGGCGGCGCGGACGGGCGCGGGCGGCGGGGCGCCGGGCTCGCCGACCTCCAGATGCACGATGCGCCTGCCCTGCGCCTCCAGCGCGCCCGCCTCGCGCAGCACGTCCATGGCCAGAAACGGCTCGACAGCGCTGCGGCGGGAGGGCGTGAGACGGGCTGTGCGGCGGTCCATGAGGGCTCCTTCGGCGCGCCTCATAGCAGGCGGGCGGCGGGCGGCCAAAGCCGGCCTATTTCCGGCCGCTTTTGCGGCCGATAGGATGGCGCGACGATCATTCGCCCGTTTCGAACGCCTGATGACCCTGACGCGAAAGCCCCGGTCGGCCATCGCCGCCCTGACGGCCCTTTCCCTGCTGTCCGCCGCCGCGCCGCCCGCCGCGGCGGAGGGCGTCTCCATCATCCGCGACGCGGAAACCGAGCAGCTCCTGCGCGATTACGTGACGCCGATCTTTCGCGCGGCGGGAATCAATACCGGCGCGGCGAAGATCATTCTGGTCGGCGACCGCGGCTTCAACGCCTTCGTCGCGGACGGGCAGAAGATATTCATCAACACCGGCGCGCTGATGGAGGCCAAGACGCCGAACGAGATCATCGGCGTGCTGGCGCATGAAAGCGGCCATATCGCCGGCGGCCATCTGGTGCGGCTGCATCAGGAACTCGCCCGCGCGCAGATCATGGCCATCGCCGGCATGCTGGTCAGCGCCGGCGCGGTGGCCGCGCAAGTCTCGACGTCGCGCGGCGGCGCGCGACAGGGGCAGGTCGGCATGGACCAGGCCGGCATGGCCGGCGTCCTGCTCGGGCCGCAGGAACTGGTGCGCCGCTCGCTGCTGTCCTACCAGCGCGGCGAGGAACAGGCGGCAGACCGGGCCGCGGTCAAATATCTGACCGCGACGGGCCAGTCGGCGAAGGGCATGCTGACCACATTCGAGCGGTTCGCCAACGACGCCCTGTTCAAGACCTCCTCCATCGACCCCTATGTTCTGTCGCACCCCCTGCCGGCCGAGCGCATCTCTGCGCTGCAGGAAGTGGCGCGGGAGAGCCCCTATTTCGACAAGAAGGATTCGCCCGCGCTGCAGGCGCGCCACGACATGATGCGCGCCAAACTGTTCGGCTTCATGGGCGACCAGGCCGAGATCGCGCGCCGCTATCCGATCAGCGACAATTCGCTGCCGGCGCGCTACGCGCGCGCCATCGCCAACTACCGGTTCGGGCGGCTCGGCGAAGCCCTGCAGGCGATCGACGGGCTGATCGCGACGCAGCCGGCCAATCCCTACTTTCAGGAACTGAAGGGGCAGACGCTGATGGAGAGCGGACGCGCGCAGGCGGCCCTGCCCTATCTGCGCAAGGCCGTCGCGCTGGCGCCCGGCGCCACGCCGATCGCCGTGCTGCTCGGCCACGCCCTGGTCGGCGCGGGCGGGACGGCCAACGACAGGGAGGCGGTCCGCGTGCTCGGCAAGGCGACGCAGCGCGATCCGGATTCGTCGGAAGGCTTCCAGTATCTGGCGATGGCCTACGACAATCTGGGCGACCGCCCGAATTCGCAGCTCGCCTCGGCGCAGGCGCTGTTCGTTTCCGCCCAATACGTCGAGGCGCGCACGCAGGCCAAGCGCGCGCAGGACCAGTTCAAGCAGGGCTCGCCCGGCTGGCTGCGGGCCGACGACATCCTGAATTACAGGCCGCCTAAATTAGACTGATTTCGCCGGATATGACAGCGGCGACATTCGTGAGTAAAAGCGGTCCAGACTGAACGGTCGGGACCGCCTTTCGGCCCCCGGAGCACCCATGCCACGTTTCCTCGCCAAGACCGCCGCGCTCGTCCTTGCAGCGGCGACCCTCGCCGCAGCCCCCGTGGCGCGCGCGCAATCGTTCAACGACGCGCAGAAGTCCGAGATCGGCAGAATCGTGCACGATTATCTCGTGCAGAACCCCGAAGTGTTGCGCGAGGCGATCGCCGAACTCGACAAGCGGCAGAAGGCCGAGGAAACCGCGCAGCGCGAGACGGCGATCGAGACGGTCAAAAACCAGATTTTCGATTCGAAATATCAGGTCGTCGTCGGCAATCCTCAGGGCAAGATCACGCTGGTCGAGTTCTTCGACTATAATTGCGGCTATTGCAAAAAGGCGCTGGGCGACCTTTCGAAGCTCGCCAAGGACAATCCCGACCTGCGCATCCTGCTGCGCGACTTCCCGGTGCTCGGCCCGGGCTCGGTGGAGGCGGCGCGCGTCGCCATGGCGACCAGCAAGCAGATCCAGGGCGACAGGTTCTGGGCGTTCCACCAGAAGCTGCTCGGCGGCCGCGGCCAGGCCGGCAAGGAGCAGGCGCTGGCCGCCGCGCGCGACGCCGGCGTGGACATGAGCAAGCTGGAAAAGGACATGAACAGCCCCGATATCCGCGCGGCCTACGAGGAGGTGATGCATGTCGCCGACAAGCTCGCGCTGACCGGCACGCCCTCGTGGGTCATGGGCAAGGAAGTGATCGTCGGCGCGGTCGGGTATGACGAGCTGAACAGCAAGATCGCCAATTTCCGCAAATGCGGAAAGACGTCCTGCGGCTGAGGACGTAGCGAGACGCTCGTCCGCGCCCGCCGCGCAAAGCCGTGGGCGGCGCGGGCCCGGCCCTTTCCCTGCCGCAGCAAGACGGCTAGAACACCGGCCCGGGCCCGCACGCCCGCCGGAATCTTCGATGTCGACCGTCTACGTTCTGAACGGACCCAATCTCAACCTGCTGGGGATGCGCGAGCCGGCCACCTACGGCTCGGCGACGCTGGCCGACATCGAGGCGCGCCTGCGCGCGCTGGCCGCGAAACAGGGCGTGGAGATCGTGTTCCGGCAGTCCAACAGCGAGGGCGACCTTGTCGGCTGGATCCAGGAGGCCGGCCAGGCCGGCGCGCCGGTCATCCTCAACGCAGGCGCCTACACGCATACGTCGATTGCGCTTCACGACGCGATCCGGGGCGCGAAGGCCGAGGTGATCGAAGTCCACCTCTCCAACACGCACGCCCGCGAAGCCTTCCGCCATCATTCCTACATCTCGCCCGTCGCCAAGGGCGTCATTCTCGGATTTGGCGCGCGTTCCTACGAACTCGCGCTGCAATCCCTTTTTCCATCGCAATGAGCCCGACGCCATGACGAAAAAGCCTGCCCCCAGACCCGCCGCCAAACCCGCCGCCACGGCGCGCGCCGGCGCCTCCGGCGTCGACGCCGGCCTGGTGCGGGAACTGGCCGGCCTGCTGTCCGAAACGGACCTCACCGAGATCGAGGTCGAAAAGGGCGACCTGCGCATCCGCGTGGCGCGCGAGACCCGATACGCCGCGGCGGCGCCTGCGCCCGTGACGATCGCCGCGCCTGCCGCAGCGCCCGCGCCGGTCGCGGCCGCCGTGGCGCCGGCCGCAGCGCCCGCGAGCCATCCGGGCGCGGTGAAATCGCCGATGGTCGGCACCGCCTATCGCCGGCCCAATCCCGAATCCAGCCCGTTCGTCGAGGTCGGCTCGGTCGTGAAGAGCGGCGACAAGCTGCTGCTGGTCGAGGCGATGAAGACGTTCAACGAGATCGTGGCGCCCAAGGGCGGCACGATCACCGCCATTTTCGTCGAGGACGGGCAGCCCGTCGAATACGACCAGACCCTCGTCGTCATCGAGTGACGCGATGTTCGACAAGATCCTGATCGCCAACCGCGGCGAGATCGCCCTTCGCATTCTTCGCGCGGCCAAGGAACTCGGCATCGCCACCGTCGCGGTCTACTCGACCGCGGACGCCAACGCGATGCACGTGCGGCTCGCCGACGAATCCGTGTGCATCGGCCCGCCGCCGGCGCGCGATTCCTATCTCAACGTGCCCGCGCTGCTGGCCGCCTGCGAGATCACCGGCGCCGATGCGCTGCATCCGGGCTACGGCTTTCTGTCAGAGAACGCGCGTTTCGCGGAAATCCTCGAAGATCACAACATCGCGTTCATTGGCCCCAAGGCGGAGCACATCCGCATCATGGGCGACAAGATCGAGGCCAAGCGCACGGCGCGCCGCCTCGGCATTCCCTGCGTGCCCGGCTCCGAAGGCGGAGTGACCGATACGGACGAGGCGATGAAGATCGCGCGCGACATCGGCTTCCCGGTGCTCGTGAAGGCGGCGGCCGGCGGCGGCGGGCGCGGCATGAAGGTGGCGCGTTCGGAAAGCGACCTCGAGCACGCCATCGCGACCGCCCGCACCGAGGCCAAGGCGGCGTTCGGCGACGACGCCGTCTATCTGGAAAAATATCTGGAGAAGCCGCGCCATATCGAGGTGCAGATCCTCGGCGACGGCAAGGGCGGCGCGATCCATCTCGGCGAGCGCGACTGTTCGCTGCAGCGCCGCCACCAGAAGGTTCTGGAGGAGAGCCCGTCGGCCGCGCTCAACGCCGAGCAGCGCGCCGAGATCGGCGAGATCTGCGCGAAGGCGATGCGCGAGCTGCAATATTCCGGCGCGGGCACGATCGAATTCCTCTACGAGGACGATCGCTTCTATTTCATCGAGATGAACACGCGCATCCAGGTCGAGCATCCCGTCACCGAGATGATCACCGGCCTCGATCTCGTCTCGGCGCAGATCAGGATCGCGGCCGGCGCGCCGGTGTCGATGGACCAGGACGAAGTGCGCTTCTTCGGCCATGCGATCGAATGCCGCGTGAACGCCGAGCATCCCGCGACCTTCCGGCCCTCGCCCGGCAGGATCGCGCATTATCATCCGCCCGGCGGCGTCGGCGTGCGCGTCGACAGCGCCGTCTACCAAGGCTACGTGATTCCGCCGAACTACGATTCGCTCGTCGGCAAGCTCATCGTGCACGGGCGCACGCGCAACGAGGCGCTGATGCGGCTGCGCCGCGCGCTCGACGAATTCATCGTCGACGGCGTCGACACGACGCTGCCGCTGTTCCGGACTTTGGTCCGCAACCAGGACATCCAGAACGGCCTCTACGACATTCACTGGCTCGAGCATTTCCTTGCGACGGGCGGGATGGACGTCAATGCCTGAGGCGTCGGGCCGGGAGATGGCGCATTGATCGACCCCCTGCTGATTTCTGCGGCCGCCGGCCTCGTCGGCGGCTCGATGAACGCCATCGCCGGCGGCGGCTCCTTCGTCACCCTGCCCGCGCTGATCGCGGCGGGCGTGCCATCCGTCAACGCCAACGCCACGAGCACGGTGGCGCTCGTGCCGAGCGCGCTCGCCAGCGCCTACGCCTATCGCAAGGATTTCTCCGGTTTCGAGGGCGTGCCGTTCTGGAAGATGGCGGTCGTCAGCGTCGCGGGCGGCATCTGCGGCGCGGTGCTGCTGATGTTCACGCCGCAACGCGTGTTCGACGCGCTCGTGCCCTTCCTGCTGCTGTTCGGCACGATCGCCTTCGCCTTCGGCCGCAAGGCCGGCGAATGGCTGCGCGGCCGCTTGCGCATCGGGCCGGCGGCGCTCGTCGTCGCGCAATTCTTTCTCGGCGTCTACGGCGGCTATTTCGGCGGCGCTGTCGGCATCATGATGATGGCGGCGTGGAGTCTGATGACGAGCGCCAGCGTGACGGCCATGCAGGCCTCGCGCAACCTGCTCAACGCCGCGATGAACGCGACCGCGTCCGTGCTGTTCATCGCCGGCGGCCTCGTCTACTGGCGACAGATGCTCGCCATGCTGGTCGGCGCCATCGTCGGCGGCTACGTCGCCGCGCATTACGCGCGCCGGCTCGATCCCGCCAAGGCGCGCGTGGTCATTTCCGTCCTCAACGCCTGCATTACGGCGATCGTGTTCTGGAAGACGTTCGGGTGAGCATCATCCCGGACGGCCGAAGGCCGATCCGGGATCCGGCGGCGAACGCCGGCGTCTGATCCCGGCCCTCCGCTTCGCTGCGGCCGGGATGGACATTGCGCCTTCTCAATCCAGCCCGACCGTACGGCCGGGAAAGCCGCCGGTCGTCAGATATTTCGTCCTGCCGACGTTCTGCGTGCGAATGATCGTGCGCAGACCTTCCTTCGTCGGCGCCGAGCGGATCGTGCGCACGCCGAAGTCGGGAACCTCGCCGCCCGGCATGGCTTCGCTCAGCACGCGGCCGAGCAGCGAGCCCTTGGCCTTGATGTCCAGCTTCAGGAGCGAGGCGATGGTGCGGCCGACGTCGGCGTTGCTCGCCGGCGCGGGATCGACGAATCGCTGCTTGAAGGACGGGCCGATGGCGGCCATGAAATTATGCGTGTCGCCGCGCGAGAGCGAGCCGTGCATGCCCTGCCCCTGTTTCAGCACGGTGTCGGCGACCTGCACCGAGCACATTTCGGCGACATCGCAACCGGCGGAAAACGTCCTGAAATTGACGACGACGCCGGGATGCGGCGTCACCGCCTTGCCGTTGAGCGAGATGGCGCTCGTCGGCAGCGTTCCGGGATAGCGGCCGAGCTGCTCGTCGACGAACAGGCCGCTGACGTAATCCTGCGCCAGCAGGAATGCGATCGTCTTGCGCACGACCCTGCGGTCGATCGGCTTGGGGAAATAGACGAGGTCCGAGCCGCCATTGTCGGCGACGACGGCTTTCGGTCTGTCGGGCGTCTCGCCGATCACGCCGTTGCCGCGGCCGGACGCGCCGGCTTCCAGCTTCTTGTTGTTCTGGTCGGGATCGAACAACGAGAGGCCCACGCCCTTCGCAAGATCGATCGCCAGAAAGCCCGGCGGAAGCTGACCCGCGGGAACGCCGTCGTATTTCTCCTTCGTGGCCGGGCTCGTCGCGCTTTCCTTGGAAATGGTGGAGAAGCCGTGATCGGCCACGACGATGATATCGGTGTTGGCGGCGAGGCCCTGATCCTCCAGCGCCTTGCGCAGGCGGCCGAGATTGGCGTCGGCGTTCTGGACGCCCGCGAGCGAGGTCGGGCCGTTGATGCCCGGCGCGTGCGCATTGGGACTGTCGCCCTGATTGTGCTGCGAGCCGTCGGGATCGCGCGACCAGTAGACGATGGCGAAGGGTTTTCCGTCGGCCTTGAACTTCGGCAGGATCACTTTCTCGATCGCGTCGACGAACCAGGTCTGCTGCGCGAGATTGGCGGCTTTCGTGCCGGATTTGCCGTTGTCGCCGCGGCCGGGCGTCTTGTCCTTCTGCTCGCCGTTCATCGCGATCAGGCCGTTCTTCACCCAGTCCTGCAGCGGGACGCCGCGGTCTGTTCCGGTCTGGTCGTCGATGGTGATCGTGCGGTCGCCCTTGTTGTCGGTGTGGTCGAAAATGTGCGCTGGGCCGACCTTGCCGATCGCGGCGGTGGCGAAGCCCTTGCGCGCGGCGGCCTTCAGGATCGTTTCCTCGTTCAGATAATCGCCGCCGAAATGCTCGTCGACGTCGGCCATGATCGGGTTGCTTTCGAGAAAGGGCGTCACGGTCGGCGTCGAGCCCGGAACCTTGATCGGAACGCCGGTGTAGATCGTGTTGGAGAAATCGCCGGTGTCGCCGAGCTGGTGCCCTGTCGCCATGGCCGAGGCATTGGCGGTCGTGAACGTCGGAAAGACCGAATGGCTATTGACGAAATTGACGCCCTGATCGCGCACGGCGGCGAAATTCGGCGTCTGGTCCGAGCGCACGCTGCCGGCGCGCAGGCCGTCGGCGACGAACAGCAGGACGTTGCGCTGCGGCGCGGGCGCCTTCGTCTGCGCGACGGCCGCGGTCCATGGCGCGGAGACCAGCAAGACGACAGCCGCGCGGCGTGACAGACCCATTCTTTCCTCCCGTCGCCTCGAACGGCGCTGTCCTACCCGCGCCGTGTGACCCTCTTCTGACACTGCAAGCCGACGACGCGCGCGCCTTGACGGGTCTGCGCGCCGCGCCCACCTTGGCGGAATGACGCGCCCGACCAATCGTCCCGCGATCACGCCGGACATCGTCCTGCGCGCCTATTCCATCGGCCTGTTTCCGATGGGCGAGAAGGAGGACGACGACCGGCTCTACTGGGTGGAGCCGGAGGAGCGCGGCGTCTTTCCGCTCGACGGACTGAAGATTTCCCGCAGCCTCGCGAAAGCCGTCCGGTCCGACCGGTTCGAGATTTCGGTCGACCGCGATTTCGACGCCGTCATCGACGGCTGCGCCCATGCCGGCTCGACGCGCGAGACGACCTGGATCAACAGGCCGATCCGCGGCCTCTATCGCGAATTGTTCGACGCGGGCTTCGTCCATACGGTCGAATGCCGCCGCGCCGGCGTCCTTGTCGGCGGGCTCTACGGCGTATCGCTGGGGGCGGCGTTCTTCGGCGAGAGCATGTTCCACGTCGAGCGCGACGCCTCCAAGGTCGCTCTTCTGCATCTTGCCGCGCGCCTGCGGGCCGGCGGCTACAAGCTGCTCGATACGCAATTCGTGACGCCGCATCTCGCCTCGCTCGGCGCCGTCGCCGTTCCCCGCCCGATCTATCGAACCATGCTCGAACAGGCCGTGGGCGCCCATGCGGACTTTTTCGCCTGGCCGCGGGATATGCGGATATCAGGGCGCGAGGCGCTCGCCGCTTTCGCAGTGCAAGGTGACATGGCGCAATAAATCGCTAGCATTTTCGCCAACCTGACAGTTCGTCGGGGCGCGGCCGTGACAAGACGATTTCGCAGTGCGGCCGCATCCAGGGAGGCACCGAATGAAATTCATGAAGATGACGCTCGCCGCCATGTTGGCGAGCGCAGGATTTGCGACAGGCGCGTTCGCGCAGAAATCCTATGGGCCGGGCGTCACCGACACCGAGATCAAGATCGGCAACACCATTCCCTACAGCGGGCCCGCCTCCGCCTACGGCATCATCGGCAAGGCCCAGTCCGCCTATTTCCAGATGATCAACGATCAGGGCGGCGTCAACGGCCGCAAGATCAACTACATCTCCTATGACGACGCCTACAGCCCGCCCAAGACGGTCGAGCAGACGCGCAAGCTCGTCGAGAGCGACAACGTCCTGCTGATCTTCGCTCCGCTGGGCACGCCGCCGAATTCCGCGATCCACAAATACATGAACGCGCAGAAGGTGCCGCATCTCTTCCTGGCGACCGGCGCGACCAAGTGGAACGATCCGAAGAACTTCCCGTGGACCATGGGCTGGCAGCCGAGCTACCAGGCCGAGGGACGCATCTACGCGAAATATCTGCTCGAGAAGAAGCCCGACGCCAAGGTCGCGATCCTCTTCCAGAACGACGATTACGGGAAGGATTACCTCAAGGGCTTCATGGACGGGCTCGCGGGCAAGATCAAACCCGTCATCACCCTGTCCTACGAGATCGCCGATCCCACGATCGATTCACAGATGACGCGTCTGCAGGCCTCGGGCGCCGACGTCTTCATGAACATCACCACGCCGAAGTTCGCGGCGATGGCGATCAAGAAGGCGGCGGAAATCAAGTGGAAGCCGATGCACTTCCTCAACAACGTCTCGGCCTCGATCGGTTCCGTGCTGAAGCCCGCCGGATTCGAGAATGCGCAAGGGCTGATCTCCACCGCCTACATGAAGGACCCGATGGATCCGCAGTGGAAGGACGATCCCGGCGTGAAGAAGTGGAACGCGTTCATCGACAAATACATGCCCGGCGCCAACAAGGCCGACGGCGGTCTCGTGACCGCCTACAACGACGCGCAGACCATGGTGCAGGTGCTCAAGCAGTGCGGCGACAATCTCACGCGCGAGAACGTGATGAAGCAGGCCGCCAATCTCAAGAACATCCAGCAGGAAATGATGCTGCCGGGCGTTCTCATCAATACGACGCCGGACGATTTCGGCCCTGTCCAGCAGGAGCAGCTCGAAGTCTTCAAGGGCGATCGCTGGGAGCTTTTCGGGCCCGTCTACGACGCGCGGCAGAAGCCGACGAACTGAACGGAACGCGCAGGGCGGTCCAGGGCCGCCCCGTTTCCTTCGCCAAGAAACAACAAGCGGAGCAGGCGCCATAACCGGCCGAAGGCGCGAAGACGCTAGGCCGGAGACGCCCGGGGAATTGGGGGGAACATCAGCCGCCGCCGCGGCTTCAACGAGGGGAGAAAACAATGAAGGAACACGTGAAAATCGTGCTTGCGGCGACGTTCGCCGTCAGCCTCGCGACCGCCGCCACGGCCCAGAAGAAATACGGCCCGGGCGTCACCGATACGGAAATCAAGATCGGCGGCATCATGCCCTACAGCGGACCCGCCTCCGCCTACGGCGTCATCGGGCAGACCGAAACGGCCTATTTCAAGAAGATCAACGACGAAGGCGGGATCAACGGCCGCAAGATCAACTTCATCTCGTATGACGACGGCTACAGCCCGCCCAAGACCGTCGAGCAGGCGCGCAAGCTCGTCGAGAGCGACAATGTGCTGCTGATCTTCAACCCGCTGGGCACGCCGCCGAACACGGCGATCCAGAAATACATGAACGCGCAGAAGGTGCCGCAGCTATTCGTGGCGACCGGCGCGACCAAGTGGGACGATCCGAAGAACTTTCCCTGGACCATGGGCTGGCAGCCGAGTTATCAGGCCGAGGGAACGATCTACGCGCACTACATCCTGAAGAACAAGCCGAACGCCAAGATCGCCATCCTCTACCAGAACGACGACTACGGTAAGGATTATCTCAAGGGCTTCATGGACGGGCTCGCCGGCAAGATCAAACCGGTCATCACGCTCGCCTACGAAATCTCCGATCCGACGATCGATCTGCAGATGACGCAGTTGCAGGCGTCGGGCGCCGACACGTTCTTCAATATCACGACGCCCAAATTCGCGGCCATGGCGATCAAGAAGGCCGCGGAGCTCAAGTGGAAGCCGCTGCACTTCCTCAACAACGTCTCGGCTTCCGTCGGCGCGGTCCTGAAGCCGGCCGGATTCGACAACGCCCAGGGCGTCATCTCGACCGGCTATCTGAAGGATCCGACCGATCCGCAATGGAAGGAAGACGCGGGCTTCAAGAACTGGTCGGCCTTCGTCGACAAATACATGTCGGGCTCCGACAAGACCAACGCCAATCTCGTCTACGGCTACACGGTGGCGCAGGGACTGGTCGAGGTTCTCAAGAAATGCGGCGACGACCTCACCCGCGAGAACGTGATGAAACAGGCCGCCAGCCTGCACGACGCCAAATTCGAGATGCTGCTGCCGGGAATCGTCGTGAACACCAGTTCGACGGATTTCGCGCCGATCCAGCAGGAGCAGTTGCAAAAATTCACGGGCGATCGCTGGACGCTGTTCGGCGAAATCTACGACGCCAGCAAAAAGGCGACGAACTGATCGGAAAATCCGATCACACCTTCAGGGGCGGCGGCTCTCGCCGCCCCTTCTTGCCCGAAGCTCACGCGCGCAGGGTCAACGCCTTCAGCCAGTGCGTGAAATCCGAAATGGCTTCCTCGTCGAAATAGCCCGAAGCCAGCACGAGATAGGCCGCGAGCGTCACCGCAAGGCCCACGACCGCCGACAGCGCTGCGCCGGAAGACCGTAGGGGACGCCACGCGAAGCGCCGCGCGAGAAAGGCGACGGCGAGAACGCCGTAAGCCAGTCCGAAAACGGTCTCGGTGCGGCTATGGCCGCCGATCTTGAAGCGGCTGACGGCGACCCCGAGCACGACGACCGCGCAGAGGGCGACGACGACATAGCGCAGCGCGCCGAGACTCTCACGCTTCCACGCCAGCACCGCCAGCGATCCGTAGACGAAGGCCGCGAGCGCGGTGTGGCCGCTGGGGCTGCGCAGCGGGCCGCCGCGATAGACGAACATGAAGGCGATTTTCGACAGGACGGTCGCCGCCAGGCACAGCGCGAAGGCGATCGCCAGAATGCGCGCGTTGCGCCGCTCGCCGACGACCCAGAGCGCCGCGATGGCGCCGCAGACCGGCGGCGCGATCAGATTGGCTTCGCCAAAGTTGGTGATCGTGTAGAGAAATTCGGCGAATTGCGGGCCGATCGTCACTCAGATCGTCCCGTCGCTCATTCGGCGGCCTCGTCGCGGCGCCCGAAACCGTCGTCTGCATCGTCGACGTCGGTTTCGTCGGCGTCGTCCAAGCGCGCCTCGACTTCGGCCTCGGCGATCTCCTCTTCCGCCTGCTCCCCCGCGGCCGCGTCGTCGGCGTCCACCTGCGCCAGCAACGGAAAATCTTCCGCCATATCGTCGGCGTCCAGCGGATCCTCGTCGGCGGTCAGGGCTTCGCCGTCGTCCGGCCGCGGCACGCCGAAGCCCGGCGGCAGGCGGCCGTCGAACAGGCCCGCGCCCTTCAATTCCTCCAGCCCCGGCAGGTCGGAAATCTGCTCGAGGCCGAAATGCACGAGGAACCTGTCGGTCGTGCCGTAGGTGATCGGGCGGCCCGGCGCCTTGCGGCGGCCGCGCAGGCGGATCCAGCCGGTCTCGAGCAGCACGTCGAGCGTGCCCTTGGAAATGGCCACGCCGCGGATGTCCTCGATCTCGGCGCGCGTGACGGGCTGATGATAGGCGACGATGGCGAGCGTTTCGATGGCGGCGCGCGTCAGCTTGCGCTGCGGCGTCTCCTCGCGGCGCAGCAGCCAGCCGAGATCGTCGGCGGTGCGGAAATACCATTTCGACGCTGCGCGGGCGAGATTGACGCCGCGCGTCGCATAATCCTCGCGCAGGGCGGCGAGCGTCGCCTGCAGATCGGCCCCGTCGGGCAGGCGCTCGCTGAGAAGGTTCTCCTCCAGCGGCTCGGACGAGGCGAACAGCAGCGCCTCGACGATGCGCTTGGATTCCGCGAGCAACGCGGCGCGGGACTCTTCGAGAGCCCGGTCCTCGTCCTCGACGAATTCGAATGCACGCGCCGCTTCGGCCATGTCGTCTCCTTGAACTCTCAACTCACGCCGGACGCCGCAGGAGCGCCCTATTCCGCCGCCGCGAGCGGCGCCGCTTCCTTGCGTCGCACCCAGATCGGCGCGAAGGCGCGATCCTGCCTCAGGTCCAGCCGGCCTTCGCGCACCAGTTCGAGCGAGGCCGAGAAGGACGAGGCGCGCACCGTGCGCGCCACTTCCGGCGACACGCAATATTGCAGCAGGTAGTCGTCGAGCACGGTCCATTCCCGCGCCATGCCCGACAGGCGCTCCAGCGCCTCGCGCGCCTCGGCGAGCGACCAGACGTGGCGCTGCTTCAGCGTGACGCGGGAGAGCGCATGTTTCTGGCGCTGGCGGGCGTAGGCCGACAGCAGGTCGAAGATGGAGGCCTGCCATTGCGGCGTAGCGACCGTCTCGATGCCCTCGCCGCCGCCGCGCATCGCCATGTCGCGGCCGATGCGGGCGCGATTGACCAGTTGCTCGGCCGCCGTGCGGATGGCTTCGAGCCGCCGCAAGCGCTCGGCCAGCGCGGCGGCGAGATCGGCCGCCGCCGGCTCGTCGGCCTTGGGCGGGGTCGGGAGCAGCAGGCGCGATTTCAGATAGGCGAGCCAGGCCGCCATCACGAGATAGTCCGCGGCGAGTTCGAGCCGGACCTTGCGCGCCTCCTCGATGAAGGCGAGATATTGCTCGGCCAGCGCCAGCACCGAAATTTTGGCGAGATCGACCTTCTGGCGGCGCGCGAGCTCGAGCAGGAGATCGAGCGGCCCCTCGAACCCGTCGACATCGACGAGAAAGGCCTCTTCGGTCTCCCCCTTGTCAAGGGGCTCCAGGTCAAATGGCAGGGCCGCCGCCATGCGAATCACTCACCGCGTCCGATACTTGGATGTATGGGCGCGGAATGTGGCCCCTCTAGGCCGCGCTCGCAAGCATTGCGGCGAGTTTCTCGCGGGAGTCCACAGGATCGAACGTCAGGCGGTCGCCCGCGATGCGAGCCAGCGCCTTTTCGGCGCGCTCCAGCGCCTTGCCGGCGAGTTCGGGCGTCTCGGCGGCGACATCGCGGGCTTCGCCGAGGTCGCCGTTGCAGTGGAGCGCGAGGTCGACGCCTGCGGCGAACAGGGCGCGCGCACGGTCGCGGAACGAGCCGGACAGCGCCTTCATCGACAGGTCGTCGCTCATCAACAGACCGTCGAAGCCGATGAATCCACGAATGATTTCGCTGACCACCACCGGCGATAGGGTGGCGGGACGTTCCGGGTCGATCGCCTTGAAGACCACATGGGCGGTCATGGCCACGGGCAGGTCCGCATTGGCGCGGAACGGCGCGAAATCGCTGCGCTCGAGTTCTTCACGCGAGGTCTCGACGGTCGGCAATTCGAGATGGCTGTCGGAGCGCGCGCGGCCGTGGCCGGGAACGTGCTTGAACACCGGCAGGACGCCGCCGGCGATCAGGCCTTCCGCCGCGGCGCGGCCCAGACGGGCGACGGTCTCGGGCGTCTCGCCATAGGCGCGGTCGCCAATGATGGCGTGGCTGCCGGCGACCGGCAGATCGAGAACCGGCAGGCAATCGACGTTGACGCCGACTTCGGCGAGATCGTGCGCGATCAGCCGGGTTGCGAGATAGACGGCCTTCACCTGCCCGGCCGGCTCTTTCGAGGCGGCTGCGAGGCGGGCGGCGGACGGATAGGCCGGCCAGTGGTTTGCGGCCATGCGCTGGACGCGGCCGCCTTCCTGGTCGATCAGCACCGCGGCGTCGGCGCGGCCCGTGATCTCGCGGAAGCGGTCCGTGAGCGCGCGCATCTGCTCGCGGTCCTGCACGTTGCGCTTGAAGAGAATCAGGCCCCAGGGGTTCGCGTTGCGGACGAAGGCTTCCTCGTCGGCGGTCAGGACCGTGGACGAGCAGCCGCAGATGAAAGCGCGGGGCGCCATGTTCGCTCCGTCAGCGGGCGACGAAGCAAGCGCCGCCGGCGGCCTTGACCTTGCCGCACATGGCGTTGGCGCTCTCCTTGGACAGGCCGGTGACGCGGATGCGGTAGAGCGAGTCGGACGCCTTGACGACCGAAGGACGACGGCCGCCGAGCGCGCCGGACAGCTTCTCGCCGAGCCGGGCGGCGGTCTGGCGGGCCTCCGCCTCCGAGCCGGTGGACGCGACCTGCACCGCATAGGCGCCGGAGGCAGCCGGCTTGGCCACGGCCTCTTCGTCGACGGCCTCCGGTTCGGCTTGCGGCTGCACCGCGGCGACGCGCGGCTTGGCCTCGATCTTCGGCTTCGGCGCGGCCGGCTTCGCGGCCTGGGACGCCGAGGTCGTGGCGTCGGCGCGCGCCGCCGATTTCGGCGTGGCGTTGCGGGCGGGCGCCGGCGTCGTGCGCTCCGGCGCCTTGGGCGCGGCCGCCGCGGGGGCGTTGTCGGCGCCGATGATCGACCCGTCGGCGCGAACCGACACGGTCTTTACGCGCTTGGGCTCGGGAAAGGCGGAACGCGCCTGGACGGGCTCGCGCACCGGCGGGGTCGGCGGAGCAACGGCGGGAACCGAAGCCGCGCCGCCGGAATCGTCGCCGAGCGGGATGATCCGCGGCGTCTTGGCGGCCGTGGCGACATCCATCGGCTGCTCATCGCGGGTCACGACCTTCTTGACCGGCGGGGCCGGCGTGCGGTCGAGCATGGTCGACTCGCGCGGGGCCTTGTCGCCGCCCTCGTCCTTCGGCTGAATCTTCGTCGGGCTGGTGGAGGCCGCAATCGTCGCGACGCCGCTTGCCTGATGCGCGCCGCCGCGCCAGGCGAGCGTCGAGCCGATCGCGGCGAAGCCGGCGGCGATCACTGCGGCGGCGACATAGAGCGGCTTGCGCGAGCGTCGCGCCGACGGTTCGAGCGCGACCGTGTCGGGCGCAAGCTCGGGAGCCTCGGCCCAATCCTCATATTGCGCCGAAGGCGCCAGCGGTTCCGGCGGCGCCTCCACAGGCGGCGGGGCGACGGCAAACGCCGGCGGCTCGATCGCGCGCGCCGATTGCGGACGCAGCAAGGGACGGAGATCGGGGAAATCGGAGAACCGGTCGAACGATTCCTCGCCGCCATGCGCCGCGGGCAATTCCACGGACGGAGCCGCCCGCGTCGGGAGAGGCGGGATCGCGCCGCGATTGTCCGCGAAAAGCGCCGCTGCGGGGTCTGCGGCCTGCTGCGGGCCCAGGAGCCGGGCGAGTTCGGCAAGCGGATCCTCGACGCGGCGGGCGGGCTCGGGGCTCCGCAGCCGGCGCTCAAATTCATCGATATCGATCGGCTCGCGACGTTCGGGCGCTGCGCTCATTTCACCACCTCAACCGCGCTTCCGGCGCCTGCGGGCGGCGGAAGCGCATTCGGAAAGGTCCAAGCGGCGGGCGAAGCGGTCGATGCTAACGCATCTCGTCCGGAGCGCTCACTCCCAGGACCCCCAGTCCCGCGGCCAGGACGGTTGATAAAGAAAAGATCAACGCAAGCCTGGCGCAGGTCAAATCTCTCCGGTTTTCATTAACAAAGCGTAATTCCGGGGCATCTTTTCCCCTGTTCCACTGCGCATGCAGCAGGCTGGCGAGATCGTGCAGGTAAAAAGCCAGCCTATGCGGCTCGTGGGCGGCAGCCGCCGCCTCGATAACGCGTGGGAATTGCGCCAGCATTTTGACCAGCCCGATCTCGCCCTCGTCGGCCAGAAGCTCGAGGTCCGCCCCGGCGAGCGCGGCGGGCGACAGGTCGATATCCGGAAAGGCCGCGCGCGCCTGCCGCATCACCGATTTCACGCGGGCGTGCGCGTATTGCACGTAGAAGACCGCATTGTCCTTGGACTGTTCGATGACTTTCGCCAGATCGAACTCCAGCGGGGCGTCGTTCTTGCGGTAGAGCATCATGAAGCGCACGGCGTCGACGCCGACTTCGTCGACGACCTCGCGCAGCGTGACGAAATCGCCCGCTCGCTTCGACATTTTCACCGGTTCGCCGGCGCGCATCAGCTTGACGAGCTGGCACAGCTTCACGTCGAGCGCGACCTTCCCCGCCGACAGCGCCTTCACGGCGGCGTCCATGCGCTTGACGTAGCCGCCGTGGTCGGCGCCCCAGACGTCGATCAGCGTGTCATAGCCGCCGTCGATCTTGACCTTGTGATAGGCGATGTCGCTCGCGAAATAGGTGTAGCCGCCGTCCGACTTCAAAAGCGGACGGTCGACGTCGTCGCCGAACTGCGTCGAACGGAACAGGGTCTGATCGCGGTCTTCCCAATCGTCGGGCAACTTGCCCTTGGGCGGCGCGAGGCGGCCGACGTAGACGAGACCTTTCTCACGCAAGAACGCAATCGCCTCGGCGACCTTGTCGCCGCCCTGCCCGCGCGTCAGCGAGCGTTCGGAGAAGAAGACCTCGTGCGTGATGTTGAGAGCTGCGAGATCGGCGCGGATCATGTCCATCATCGCGTCGATGGCGAAGACGCGGACCGTCTCGATCCATTCGCTCTCCGGCGCGTCGCGCAGGCTTGCGCCGTATTTCTCCGCGAGCGCCTTGCCGGCCGGGACCAGATAGTCGCCGGGATAGAGGCCTTCCGGAATCTCACCGACGTTTTCGCCCAGCGCCTCGCGGTAGCGCAGATGCGCGGAGCGGGCGAGCACGTCGACCTGCGCGCCGGCGTCGTTGATGTAATATTCGCGCGTGACCGCGTGGCCCGCAAATTCGAGCAGGCTCGCCAGCGCGTCGCCGAACACCGCGCCGCGCCCGTGGCCGACGTGCATGGGGCCGGTCGGATTGGCCGAGACATATTCGACGTTGATCTTCTGCGCCGCGCCCACCCTGCCCTGCGGCGCGCGGCCGTAGCCGCCGCCTTGCGAGAGGGCGGCGCGCAGCACCGCGGCGAAGACATGCGGCTGCAGGCGGATGTTGATGAAGCCGGGGCCGGCGACCTCGGCCTGCGAGACGTCGGCGTCCTCGGCCAGCGCGAAGGCGATTTCGGTGGCGAGCTGGCGCGGATTGCCGAATCCCGCCTTGGCCTCGCGGGCGAAAACCATGGCGGCGTTGACCGCGAGATCGCCGAGCGCGGCCTCGCGCGGCGACTCGACCACGAAACGGGCGAGATCGAGGTCGGCGGGCAGGCGGCCGTCCCGCGCGAAGCCTTGCAGGATCGCGCGGACGGGGGTGGGAAAAGGGGCAAAATTTTTCATGGGGGGGGCGATGAGGGGGGTGGCGGGGGAGGGAAAAAACCGCCGCTCCGGCCGCGTGCGCCACATGCGTGCAAAAAAGTTCGAGCCCCCGGGAATAAAAGCCGGCCGGGCCGGGTCTTCCCATCGCAGCCGCATGCAGGCGGCCGATGGAGGCGGGTATGGACGATCGACATGACAAGGGCGTCAGCAGGCGTTTCGCGCTGGAATGCATGACCTGGGCGGGAACCGGCCTGTTGTGGACCGTCGCCGGCGGCGTGCCGACCTCCAAGCTGATCGGTCAGGCGAAGGCGGCGGAAAGCGGCTTCAGCTTCGCGCAGATTTCCGACAGCCATATCGGCTTCTCCAAGCCCGCGAACCCGGACACGCGCGCGACCCTCGCCGAGGCCATGGATCGCGTCTCCGCCATGAAGGAGAGGCCCGCTTTCCTGATCCACACCGGCGACATCACGCATCTGGCCAAGCCGCAGGAATTCGACGACGCCGAAAAGATCATCCGCGGCGCGAAGATCGACGTGCACTATGTGCCGGGCGAGCACGACATGATCGACGAGGGCGTGGGCAAGGCTTATCTCGCGCGCTACGGCAAGAAGACCCAGGGCAAGGGCTGGTATTCGTTCGACCAGCAGGGCGTTCACTTCATCGGCCTGGTCAACGTCTCCGAAGTCGTCGACGGCATGGGGCATCTCGGCCCTGAACAGCTCGCCTGGCTTCAGGCCGATCTGAAAGGAAAGTCGGCGTCGACGCCGATCGTCGTCTTCGCGCATATTCCGCTGTGGGCCGTGTATGCCGACTGGGGCTGGACAACCGACGACGGCGTGCAGGCGCTCGAAATGCTGAAGCGCTTCGGCTCCGTGACCGTTCTCAACGGCCATATCCATCAGATTTTCCAGAAGGTGGAAGGCAATGTCGCCTTCCATACAGCGCGCTCCACGGCCTTTCCGCAGGGCACGCCGGGCAAGGCGCCCGCGCCCGGCCCGATGCTGATGCCCGAAGGCAAGCTGCGCACCGCGCTCGGCGTCACGAGCGTCGTCGTGAAACCAGGCGAACACGCGCTGGCGATCACCGACACCGCCCTCGCCTCCTAGTTCGAAAGCCACGCGACATGAACGTGTTCAAGACGGTCGCCGCCGGACTGGCGGCGACAGCGATCGCGTGCGGCGCAGCCAACGCGCAAGGCGACGCCGCACGCGGCGAACAGATCTACCGAAGCTGCCAGGACTGCCACTCGCTCGACGTCAACGAGGTCGGTCCGAAGCATCGCGGCGTTTTCGGACGCAAGGCCGGCGCCGTGCCGGACTACAATTATTCCGCCGCGCTCCGGAAGTCGGACGTGATCTGGAACGAAGAGACGCTCGATCAGTGGCTGACCAATCCACAGAAGCTGATACCCGGCGCCAAAATGTTCTTTCGCCTGACGAAGCCCGACGACAGGGCCGACCTGATCGAATATCTGAAGGAGCGCGCGCGTTGAGCCGAATTCGCGGCGGCTTGCGCGCGCGCTCCGGACACGGGATCGTCGCGGCGCCCCGAAACCTGGACCCTGGACGTGACGAGCGAGATCGCGCGACGTTTGTTCGCTGAGCGGATCATTCCGCACCTCGACGACGCCTACGGTCTGGCGCGCTGGCTGACCGGCAATACGGCCGACGCGCAGGACGTGGTGCAGGACGCCTGCCTGCGCGCGCTCGCCGCCATCGAGCGCGCGCAGGCGGCGAATGCGCGCGCGTGGTTCATGACGGTCGTGCGCAACGCCGCCTACACGTGGTTGGCGCGCAACCGGCCGAAGGCCGTGGTCGTCGAGCCGCAGGCGGATGCGCCCGACGATGCGCCGTCGGCTGAGGCCGCGCTGATCGCAAGAGCCGACGCTGCGACGCTGGAACGCGCGATCGACGCGCTGCCGCTCGTCTTTCGCGAGACCCTGGTGATGCGGGAATTCAACGAACTCAGCTATCGCGAGATCGCGGATGCGACCGGCGCGCCGATCGGCACGATCATGTCGCGTCTCGCACGGGCGCGCGCCTTGCTGGTCACGGCGCTGAAGGAGGCGGGATGAACGAGGCGGACACGCTGCTGATGCAGGCTGCGCTCGACGGCGAAATGGACGCGCCCTCGCTCGCGTCCTTCGAGCAGAGACTGGCGGGCGAACCCGAGCTCGCGCGCGCCTATGCGCAGATGAAGGCGTTGCGCGGGGCGCTACGCGCCATGCCGGCGCCGCGCGCGCCCGACGCCTTGCGCGCTAGGGCCATGGCGATGGCCGCGCCGGCGCCGAATGCGCAGGAGACGCCGACCGGCCGACAGCCGGCGGCCCGGGCCGGTCGAGGCTTCGCAAACTGGGGCGCCATCGCCGCGACGCTGGCTGCGCTCGGCATAGGCTTGGGCGTCGGCTACACGTCGGCGCCGCGCGCGGACATCGGCCGCGAGGTTCTCGCAGGCCATCTGCGCGGCATGATCTCGACGCATCCGGTCGACGTGGTTTCGAGCGACCAGCACACGGTCAAGCCATGGTTTGCAGGCAAGATCGCCGTCTCGCCGCCGACGCCGGACCTCGCCGCACAGGGCTTCACGCTCGAGGGCGGCCGCATCGACATCATCGGCGGCGAGCCTTCGCCGACGCTGGTCTATCGCGCCGGCAAACATACATTCAGCATAACGCGGCTGCCGGACGGCGTCGCTTCCGCCGCCTCGTTCCCTGCGTCGATCGACGGGCACGCGCTGGCCCGCTGGAGCGCAGGCGGGGCGAGCTATGTCGCGACGTCGGATGCGAGCGCGGCGGAAGTGCAAAGCCTCGCCAACGCATTCCGTGCGGCGGTGGAGCGCGGCTCCTGACGAATCGCCGCCGCCGCGATTTCAGAACCCGTTGATCGGCAGCTTCAGAAAGCGCTTGCCGTCCCCGTCGGGCGGCGGCAGTTCGCCGGCGCGCATGTTGATCTGCAGCGACGGCAGGATGAGCTTGGGCATGCCGAGCGTGGCGTCGCGCGCCTCGCGCATGGCGACGAATTCGTCCTCGCCGACGCCGTCGCGCACGTGGATGTTGTGCGCGCGCTCGTCGGCGACCGTCGTCTCCCAGCGGATTTCGCGATTGTTCGGCCCGTAGTCGTGGCACATGAACAGACGCATTTGCCCGGGCAGCGAGAGAACGCGACGGATGGAACGATAGAGCGTGCGGGCGTCGCCGCCGGGGAAATCGGCGCGGGCCGAGCCGCCGTCCGGCATGAACAGGGTATCGCCGACAAAGGCTGCGTCGCCGATGACGTGCGTCATGCAGGCGGGCGTGTGGCCCGGCGTATGGATCGCAAAGGCTTTCATGCCGCCGATCTCGTAGGCGTCGCCGTCGGCGAAGAGACGGTCGAACTGGCTGCCGTCGCGCTGGAATTCCGTGCCCTCGTTGAAGACCTTGCCGAACGTGTCCTGCACGACGACGATCTTTTCGCCGATGCCGATCCTGCCGCCGAGCTTGCGCTGAATGTAGGGCGCGGCCGAAAGATGATCGGCGTGGACATGGGTCTCGATCAGCCATTGCAGGTCGAGCCCCTCCTTCTCGACGAAAGCGATCATGCGATCGGCGGATTCGTAGAAGATGCGGCCCGCCGCATAGTCGAAATCCATGACGGAATCGATGATCGCACAGGCCCTGGAGCCGGGATCGCGCACGACATAGCTGATCGTGTTGGTGCGCTCGTCGAAAAAGGCCGTCACCTCGGGCTTGACCGTCAGATCAACGCGATCCGCGAATTCGGACATTGTTCAATCCCTCCGGCGGCCCCGTTGCGCCAACCCGATACATATGCAGTAACGCGAATATATCAAGTCCGGAGCCGGTTGTCGCCGCCTGCGCTCCGCGCGCAAGCCATCAGACGACCAGCTTGCGGTAGAGACGCCAACTCGCATGCCCGAGCACCGGCAGCGTGACGAACAGGCCGATGAAGCCGGACAGGATGGACGCGCCGAGGAAGAGCGCGATCAGCAGCGCCCAAGCGATCATCTGCACGGGATTTTTCAGCACGCTGCGCATGCTCGTCAGCATGGCGGTGACGAAATCCACGTCGCGGTCGACGAGCAGCGGAAACGACACCACCGTGATCGAAAAGACGAACATGGCGATGACCGCGCCGAGCAGATTGCCGATGAGGGCGAACAGAACCCCCTTGCCCGTGGAGAGAACCGCGACGACGAGCTCGTGCACCGTCGGAATGTGCAGGCCGTAGAACATGAGGAAGATGAAGATCGCGAAATCGACCCAGATGATGAGCGCAAAGACAGTGACCAGCGCCATCCAGCCGAGATCCTTGCCCGAGCGCGACCAGACGGAGCCGAGCACCTTGCCCCAGCTCAACGGCTCGCCGCGCTCGAGCGCGCGCGACACTTCGTATGTGCCGGCCGCGACGAAAGGCACGATCAGCGCAAAGCCCATGGTGAGCGGATAACCGATCCAAGGCAGATGCAGCGCCAGAAACAGGGCGACGAGCGCCAGGCCGCCGAGCGCATAGATGCCGCCGAAGAACAGGCCATAGAGCGGCGCGGCGGCGAAATCGCGCCAGCCCTGCAGCAGGCATTCGATCAGATCGTCGCGCCTGAGTTCGCGAATTTCGAGGCGTGCGCCGCGCGCCTGGCCCGATTCGCCGGCGACTTCCGCTCCTGCCCCGACCATCTCTCTCCCCGCGCTCGTCTCCGTTCGCGAAAGCAAGCCATGAATGGCGCACGGCGGCAAGAGCGGGCGGCTACGACAAAGGGAGGGCGCGCGAGCTAAACCCACGGACACATAAGGCTCAGCGTCGCCCGGAGATTTCCGCGCCCGCATCCGGCGCGAGGCGCGCGAACAACAGGACCGAGGCGGCGGAGATGAGGCCGACGATGAGAAAGGCCGGCGTGAAATCGCCGACCTCGAGCGGCGAGCCGACGCCGTGACGCGAGCGCGTCAACTCCAGAACGCCGGCGCCGAGCGTGACGCCGACCGACAGCGACAATTGCTGGCCCACAGCGGCGAGGCTCGTCGCATGGCTCATGCGGCGGTCGTCGACCTCGGCATAGGCGACGGCGTTGATGGCGGTGAATTGCAGCGAGCGGAAGAAGCCGCCGGCCAGCAGCACGGCCATGATGATCATGTGCGGCGTCTGCGCCGTGAACAGCGTGTTGGAGAGGAAGAAGGCGGTCGAGATCAGCGCGTTCCCCACGAGCACGGTGCGAAAGCCCAATTGCTTGAGGATCGGGCCCGCCGTCGGCTTCATCGCCATCGCGCCGACCGTCGAGACGAAGGTGAGCGCGCCGGATTGAAAGGGCGTGAGGCCGAAGCCCATCTGGAACAGGAGCGGCAGAAGGAACGGCGTGGCGCCGAGGCCAAGCCGGAACAGGAAGCCGCCGCCGACGCTGGCGCGAAAGGTCGGCAGCGCAAGCAGGCGCAGGTCGAGGATCGGATGCGGCGTCGTCAGCGCATGGCGCACATAGAGCGCGAGGCTGAGGAAACCGACGCCGATCAGCGCCGCGTCGACGGGGCCCGCGACCACGCCGCGGCCGAGCGCCGAAAAGCCGAAGATCAGGCAGGAGAGCGCGACCCCGATCAGCACGAAGCCGCCGAGATCGAGCGGCGGCGTATCCTCCTCGCGCACGGCGGGAATGAAGACCGTGGCCAGCACGACGCCGAGAACGCTGATCGGAATGTTGATCCAGAATATCCAGCGCCAGTGAAAGTAGGTGGTGATGAATCCGCCGAGCGGCGGGCCGATCACCGGCCCGATCAGCGCCGGCACCGTCAGCCAGGCCAGCGCGCGCACGATCTCCGAGCGCGGCACCGAGCGCATCAGCACGAGCCGGCCGACGGGCGTCATCATCGCGCCGCCCATCCCCTGGATCATGCGGGCGCCGACGAATTGCGGCAGCGTGGAGGACAGGCCGCAGAGGATCGAGCCCGCGGCGAACACGAGGATGGCCGCCCGGAACACTTTTCGCGCGCCGAAACGGTCGGCGGTCCAGCCCGACGCCGGGATGAAGATGGCGAGCGCGAGCAGGTAGGCGGTCAGCGCCAGTTTCAGCGCGACCGGGTCCTCGTTGAGGTCGGCGGCGATCGCCGGCAAGGAGGTCGAGATGACCGTGGAATCGAGATTCTCCATGAAAAGCGCGGTCGCGACGACCAGCGGCGTGATCATCAAGCCGCGTCGCGCGCCAGCATCCGTCGCCGCCGGCCGCGTCTCGCGCCCGTCGGGCGCGGATTTCGATCGAGGATCCAACGCGACCCGCTCCATATGATTCGAACAATATGTCCGCATTTTAGGGACTGACGGCGGACGGAAGAAGGCGCGCCGTCCGACGCGCCGCTTCCTGCAAAATCGTCAGCTCTGCGATCTGGATCACATTCCATCGCGACAAACGCGTGCAATTTATGTCGGCGTCGCGTCCCTCGGGGCGGGCGTCAGGAGCTCAAGTCCTTGGGGGAGGACCACCATGAGCGATTTTCTCGTCACCGCGAAAACGTCCCTGCGTCCCGATCCGGACGACGGGTCTCCCGAGGTCGCCAGCCTCGACGTCAACAGCCGGGTCGCGCGGCTGCACGATCTCGGAACCTGGGCGAAAGTCTCCTATCAGAACGGATCGCTCACGCTCGGCTGGCTTCACGCCGACGTGCTGAAGGAGATCACGGCGACCCAGATCACGCTGTTCGACGAGCCGTTCGGAACGTCGAAGGTCGTGCTGGGCGAAATCGTCGGCGAGAAGGTCCAGCTTCTCACATGGAAGAAGGTCCGCGTCCGGCAGGCGGACGGCAGCATCGTGGACGGCTGGATCGACACCGCCGCCGCGCCGGCCGGAGGCCCGACGGACGGCGGCGCGCAGGAAGGGGCGCAAGGAGGCGCGCAGGGAGGCGCATCTGGCGAGGACAATCCCGCGCATGGCGACGGGGGCGAGCTCGCCCTGGGGCCGAACGAGCTTTTCCGCGCTTCCCTGCTGAAGGCGGAAGACGTGACCGACATCGACGCCGCGGCCATCGCCGCGCTGATCGACGCGGAGGCCGCCAAGCTGCCGAGCGGGCAATGGAACCCCAATTCGCAGGCCACGACCAGCAGCGCCGCCGGCCTGACGCAGTTTCTCGACAGCACGTGGATCTCTGTCGCCACGACCAAGACGACACAGCTCAATCAGGCCGGCAAGGCGAAAGGATTGATCACCGCCGGCAACCAAGTCGCGAGCGGCATGACGAAGCCGCTGCTCGACCTGCGGTTCGATCCCGAGCAGTCGATCCTGGCGGCGGCGGACTACGGTCTCCTCAATCTGAACGCGCTGATGAAGGACGGCCTGGTCGACGAAGAGGTCGGCGACGACGAGAAGGCGCGGTTCATCTACATCGCCCATCACGAAGGCCTCGGCGGCGCGGAAGGCTTCCTCAAGGGCACAAAGACCTACACGTTCAGCGATCTCGCCAAACAGGTCGGCGGCGCCGCCGCGCAGACGTTCATCGACGCCGCCGGCGGCGATACGACCAAGGCCTATCACAACTGGCTCGACGGCTATGTCGACAAGCATATCCAGCCGTCGAAATTCAGGAAGTCCGGGCCGGCCGTCGCGGGCGGGACCGGCTCGGCCGCGCTGGCGCAGTTTTCGGGCGCGCCGGTGCTGATCACGGAACTGTCGAGCAGGACCGAGCTCGCCAAGGCGATCCAGTGGCGCCTGTCGGAACTGGGCTATCTCGATCCGCCCGCGGACGGGTTCTTCGGCCCGGTGTCCGCCTGGGCTCTGAGCGAATTCTGCGATCTGAACGGGATCGCGCTCGGCTCCAGATTCACGCAGGACGTCGCCCGGAAGCTGCTGTCCCCGGCCAAGACGCTGCCGGACATCGCGCCGACGGGAAGCTGGTTCGACAAGGTCATGAGCTACATGAAGGCGCAGAAATATTTCGTCTGCCGTCACCCCGACTGCAAGAACATCGTCTATCTGGAAGGCGCGAACGCGGACGGAACGCTGAACGACGATCGGCACAATGTCTTCAACGACCTGAGAATCGTGTTCACGATCGGCGGCGACGGCAGGCCGAATTTCGACAATGCGATCTGGGAGGGAACGACCGAGCCGGGCGACTTCTGGACGATCCATCCGATGAACCCGAAGGGAGCGGCCAGGATCGCGTTCAACCAGTACAAGGCCTGGGTGGTCGGCGTGCATCATCCCGGCACGGCCGGAGCGCACGAGGCGCTGGTCCAGGCGGAGCCGATCAGCGTCTTTCGCGATCTGAACAAGGATTTCAAGCGCGACGGCGACGCGCTCGACACCGGCCTGTTCGCGATCAACCAGCACTGGGGCTACGACGCGCCGAAAGGCGACCTGGGGCGCACCAGCGCGGGATGCCTGGTCGGGCGCACGCGGGCCGGCCACCGGCAGTTCATGTCGCTGGCGAAGGACGACGCCCGCTACAAGGTCAACCGGAGCTACCGCTTCCTGACCGCGGTCATGCCGGGCGACAAGGTTCTCGCCTGATCCGCCGGATTTGTTTGCGCCCGGCGACAATAATGCTATGAGCACGCGCCAACCCTGAGCGGCGGGACCGATTCCGCCGCTTTTCGCCTTTTCCGGAGTTGGCCATGTCCGAGATCGTCCGTCCCCTGCTCGTCGAGGCCCTCACCTTCGACGACGTCCTGCTGCGTCCCGGCCATTCCGAGATCATGCCGAGCGGCGTCGACATCCGCTCGCGGCTGACCCGCGAGATCGCGCTCAACCTGCCGATCATCTCTTCCGCCATGGACACGGTGACGGAAGCCCGCCTCGCCATCGCCATGGCGCAGGCCGGCGGCATCGGCGTCATCCACCGCAATCTCGAGCCGGACGAGCAGGCCGAGGAAGTGCGCAAGGTGAAGCGCTACGAGAGCGGCATGGTGGTCAATCCGATCACCATCTTCCCGGACCAGACGCTGGCGGACGCGCTCGGCCTCATGGCGCGCTATTCCATCTCCGGCATTCCGGTGGTCGAGCGCGGCGCAGGCGACAAGCCCGGCAAGCTCTGCGGCATTCTCACCAATCGCGACGTGCGTTTCGCCGACAACCAGGCGCAGCCCGTCTCCGAGCTGATGACGCGCAAGCTCATCACCGTCCGCGAGGGCGTCGGCAAGGACGAGGCGCGCCGCCTGCTGCACCAGAACCGCATCGAAAAGCTGCTGGTGGTCGACGAGGACTACAAGTGCGTCGGCCTCATCACGGTGAAGGACATCGAGAAGGCGACGCTGCACCCCAACGCCTGCAAGGACGCGGATGGGCGCCTGCGCGTGGCGGCCGCCTCCACGGTCGGCGACAAGGGCTACGAGCGCGCGCTCATGCTGATCGACGCCGGCGTCGATTGCGTCGTCGTCGACACGGCGCACGGCCATTCGCAGAGCGTGCTCGACCAGGTCGCGCGCATCAAGCGCGTGTCGAACAAGGTGTCGGTGCTGGCGGGCAATGTCGCGACCAGCGAGGGCGCGAAGGCGCTGATCGACGCGGGCGCGGACGCGATCAAGATCGGCATCGGGCCGGGCTCGATCTGCACGACGCGCATCGTGGCGGGCGTCGGCGTGCCGCAGCTCACCGCGATCATGGATGCGGCCGAAGCCGCCCGTAAGGCCGACGTTCCTGTGATTGCCGACGGCGGCATCAAATATTCCGGCGATCTCGCCAAGGCGATCGCGGCCGGCGCCAATTGCGTGATGATTGGCTCGCTGCTCGCCGGCACGGACGAGAGCCCCGGCGAGGTGTTCCTTTACCAGGGCCGCTCGTTCAAGGCCTATCGCGGCATGGGCTCGGTCGGCGCGATGGCGCGCGGCTCGGCCGACCGCTATTTCCAGCAGGACATTAAGGACGAGATGAAGCTCGTGCCCGAGGGCATCGAGGGACAGGTGCCCTATCGCGGTCCCGTCGGCCCGATCCTGCACCAGCTCGCCGGCGGTCTTCGCGCCGCCATGGGCTATGTCGGCGCGCCCACGATCGAGGAATTCCAGAAGCGCGCGAGCTTCGTGCGCATCACCGGCGCGGGCCTGCGCGAAAGCCACGTGCACGACGTGGCGATCACCCGCGAGAGCCCGAATTATCCGACAGGCGGGATGTAAGGCTCACTCGGGAGAGCCTGACTCGAAAGTCAGCCGCGCTTTCCCTCCCCGCGACACGAAGTCGGCTGTTGCCGACTTCGGTCTGATACGGGGAGGGTGTCGCCGAAGGCGACGGGTGGGGACTGCCCGGCGTTGGCTACGGCGCTGACAATGCCCGGCCGGCCCCACCCGCGATGCTGCGCATCGCGACCTCCCCGCGAGCGGGGAGGTAGGCGGCGGCGTCGACATGATCTCGCCCGCGAAGGACGAAGACAGGAGTTCAGAGCGCCGGCGCCTCTGCGACGCCAAGCATCTCGCGCATCGCATCCGGCACGCGCACGGTCCTGTGCGTCGTCTGATCGGTATAGACCCAGACAATCTCGCCGGTCGTGCGCAGGTCGTCCGACCCCTTCGCGAAGATCGCGAGATCGAAGCGCAGGCTCGAATTGCCGATATGGCCGACGCGCACGCCGACCTCGATCTCCTCGTCGAAGCGGATCGGCGCCTTGTATTCCACGAGCGACTTCACCGTGTGGAAATCGGCGCCTGACGCCTTCACCTCCGCCGCGTAATCGTAGCCGAGCCAGCGGAAGAGCTCGGTGATCGCCGTATCGTAATAGGTTAGGTAATGCGCGTTGAAGACGACGCTCTGGCCGTCGACCTCGGAATAGCGCACGCGGAAGGGAAAGAAGAAGCGGAAGTCCGAACGCTGCATCGTTTTCCTCACCCCAGTTCCTGCTCGACGAGGCCCGCGAGATAGCTCGCGCCGATCGGCAGGAGATCGTCGTTGAAATCGTAACCCGGATTGTGGACGGGCACGCCGCCCTTGTCGCCGGCGCGCTGACCGAAGAAGAGATAGGCGCCGGGCGCGCGCTCCAGCATGAAGGCGAAATCCTCGCCGGCGAGCAGCGGCTTGCCGTCGCGGATGACATTGTTGATGCCCGGCGTGGCGCCCGCGCACAGCGAGGCGCGGTCGGTCTCATGCGCGGAATTGATCGTCGCGGGATAGGCGCGACGGTAGGAGATTTCGGCCGTTCCGCCCTGCGCCGCCGCTGTATGCTCGACCGCGCGCTTGAACAGGCCTTCCATGAGATCGCGGATTTCCGGCTTCAGCGTGCGCACGGAGCCGCGCAATTCGATCGTCTCGGGAATGACGATGTCGGACGTGCCGCCGTGGATCTGGCCGATGCTGACGATGGCCGATTCCAGCGCGTCGACATGGCGCGAGGGCAGCGCGTTGAGCACACTCACCACCTGCGCGGCGATCGAGACCGTGTCGATCCCCTGCTGCGGATGCGCGCCATGCGCGGATTTTCCGCGCAGGATCACGCTGAAATAGTCGATGGCCGCCATGGCCGTGCCGGACAGCGCCTTCACCGTGCCGAGCGGCATGTCCGGGCTGTTGTGGATGCCGTAGACGGCGTCGCAGGGAAAGCGCTCGAACAGGCCGTCGTCGAGCATGGCCTTGGCGCCGGCCAGCCCCTCCTCCGCCGGCTGGAAGATGAGATGCACCGTGCCGGCGAACTTGCGCGTCTCCGCGAGATATTTCGCCGCGCCGAGCAGCATGGTCGTGTGGCCGTCGTGGCCGCAGGCATGCATGCGGCCGGGATTTTTCGAGCGATGGGCGAAACCATTGCCCTCCTCCATCGGCAGCGCGTCCATGTCGGCGCGCAGGCCGATGGCGCGGTTGCCGCCGCTCGCCTGGCCCTGCCCCCGGATGACGCCGACGACGCCCGTGCCGCCGAGGCCGCGGTGGACCTCGATGCCCCATTCGCCCAGCTTTTGCGCGACGATCTCGCTGGTGCGCATTTCCTCGAAGCCGATCTCGGGATGCGCGTGAAAATCGCGTCGCCATTCGGTCATTTCGGCATGCATCTGGTCGAGACGGTCACGCGGGCTCATGTTTCCCTCCTCCGGACTTCGCGCCATTATCCCGGCCCGGCGCGGCGGAGACAAGCGAGGGACATGCGGACGACATGCGCAGCGAAAAGGAAAAGATGCTCGCGGGCGAATTGTATCGCGCCGACGATCCCGAACTCGTCCGCGACCACGCCGCCGCGCGCGCCTGGATGGACCGCTACAACGCAGGCGGTCTTTCGGACAACGAGCGCCATGCGCTGCTCCGCGAAGGCATCGGCCATGTCGGCGCCCGCGTCGTGGCGCGGCCGCCGTTCTATTGCGACTACGGCTACAACATCCGCCTCGGCGACGGCGTGTTTCTGAATTTCAACTGCGTGCTTCTCGACAGCATCCTGATCGAGATCGGCCCGGGAACGCAGATCGGCCCGGCGGTTCAGATATACGGCGCGGATCATCCGCGCGAGCCGGCGCAGCGGCGCGCCGGTCTGGAGTTCGGGCGACCGGTGCGGATCGGCGCCAATGTCTGGATCGGCGGCGGCGCGATCATCCGGCCGGGCGTGACGATCGGCGACGACGCGATCATCGGCGCGGGCGCCGTCGTCACGCACGACGTGCCGGCGGGCGCAACGGTGGCGGGCAGCCCGGCGCGACGGATCGACGGCGGCTAGCCCGCCGGAGCGCGGGCGCTATCATGCGGCCGCAGCCAACAGGGATTCGCCATGTCCATTCAGGCCGTTCTGCTTCCCGTCTTCGCGCTGGTCGCGCTGCTGTTCGTTCTTCTCGCCTGCACGGCGGCGACGCGCGTCGCGGCGATCAAGGCTGGCAAGGTGCGGATGCAGGACATAGCGCTCGGACAGCACGCCTGGCCGACGAAGATCGAGCAGGTGAGCAACGCCTACGCCAACAACATGCAATTGCCCTTGTTGTTTTACGCGCTCGTCGCGTTCGCGCTGCTGACGAAGAAGACCGACCTTCTTTTCGTCGTCATGTCCTGGCTGTTCGTCGCCTTGCGCTACGCGCACGCCTTCGTGCACGTCACCTCGAATTACGTGCCGACGCGCTTCTATCTGTTTGCGGCGGGCATGGCGGCGCTTCTGGCGATGTGGGCGATCTTCGCCGTGCGCGTGCTAGCGGCGATCTAGGCGATCATACATGCGCCCGCTTTCGAGATAGGTCTTGGCGTCGGCCCGCCGGGGCGGCGGCGCGGGATAATTTTCTTCAGCCGCCGGTTCATAGCCGCGTTCGGCGAAGCGATCGCTCGAACAGCCGGCGACGGCGAGGAGAAACACGACCGGCACGAAGCCTCGAACAAGATGGCGCATGAGAACCCTCGGTGAGATCGCCGCACGACGCGACCATGAAAGGCTCGCCGCGCGCCATGGCGGCGCCATGTTCGCTTTGCGGCCGAGTTGCGACTTGCGGGCTCTTGGTTAATGCGGATGCGCGGTGAGGATGCGCGCGACTTCGGCGAGCGCTTCGCTGCGCTGTTCCGGGTTGCGGTCGCATTCCGCGAGATAGGCCGCGATCAGGACCGGCTTGCGGCCGGGCGGCCAGGCGATGGCGATGTCATTGGCCGCGCCATGGCCGCCGGAGCCGGTCTTGTCGCCGACCCGCCAGTCTTTCGGCAGGCCGGCGCGCAGGCGCGCGTCGCCGGTCCTGTTGGCGATCAGCCATCCCATCAGCCGCTCCCGCGAAGCCGCCGACAGCGCGTCGCCGAGCAGCAGCTTTTCGAGATCCCCGAGCATGGCGGCGGGCGAGGTCGTATCGCGCGGATCGCCGGGGCGGGCTTCGTTGAGTTCGGTCTCGATGCGGTCGAGCCGCGTGACGCCGTCGCCGAGCGAGCGGACGAAACCCGTCAGCCCCACGGGCCCGCCGATGGCGGCGAGCATGAGATTGCCTGCCGTATTGTCGCTGAGCGTGATCGCGGCCTCGCAGAGTCCGGCGAGCGTCATGCCTTCGCCTGTGTGCTTTTCGGTCTCCGGCGAATAGGTCACGAGATCGGATTTGCCGTAGCGGACGCGACGGTCGAGGCCGTCGCGCCCGGAATCGACCTTCGCCAGCACGGCGCCTGCGGCGAGAAACTTGAAGGTGCTGGCGAGGGGAAAGCGCTCGTCGGCGCGATATTCGATTCGCGCGCCGCCGCCGGTATCGCGCATGGCGACACCCAGCCGCGCGCCGAGACTTTTCTCCAGATCGGCGAGCGCTTCCGCCGCATCATGCGCCCGGGCCGTCCGCGCGGACATTGCGCCGACCGCCAGCGCGCCGCCGACGAAGAGCCGGCGGTCGATCAAATCGAGAAGCTCGTTCCGCAGCCGCACGACGCCGTAGCGTTCGGATTGTCGATCTTGAAGGACTGGCCGATGAGGTCGTCGACGAAATCGATACGGCAACCCTTCATGTATTCGAGGCTGATCGGGTCGATCAGCACTGTCGCGCCGTCGCGCTCCAGCGTCAGGTCGTCGACGGCGCGGTCCTGCACGACGTCGAAAGCGTATTGAAAGCCCGAGCAGCCGCCGCCGTTGACGGAGATGCGCAGCGCCGAGCCGGGCTGTTCGGTTTGAAGAATTTTCGCCACGCGCCGCGCGGCGCGCTCGGTCACGACGACGTCCTGCGTCGTCTCTTCGGTCGCGGTGTCCATATGTCCATCCAGCTCGGGTTCAAGGTCCGGCTTGCCTCGAAAGGCCCCCACAAGATAAGCCGCAGGAGCCGGGCTTTCAACGTCGCCGGCCGGAGCGCCTTCATCCCATGCCCGCCGCGAGTCCCGTTCTTGCCCCCTACGCCAGCGACGCGGCGCGCAGCCGGGGACGCCTCGTGGCCGAGTCCCCCTCCCCCACCCGCACCGAATTCCAGCGCGACCGCGACCGGATCGTCCATTCCACCGCCTTCCGGCGCCTCGCCCACAAGACGCAGGTGTTCGTGCCGCTGGGCGGCGACCATTTCCGCACGCGCCTGACCCATACGATCGAGGTCGCCCAGATCGCGCGCGCCCTGTCGCGCGGCCTTGGCCTCGACGACGACCTCGCCGAGGCTCTGGCGCTCGCCCACGATCTCGGCCACACGCCCTTCGGCCATGTGGGCGAGGACGCGCTGGACGCGTTGATGCGCCCTTATGGCGGGTTCGACCACAATGCGCAGGCGCTGCGGCTCGTCACGCGGCTCGAGCGCCGCTATGCGCGCTTCGACGGGCTGAACCTGACGTGGGAGACGCTGGAAGGCCTCGTCAAGCACAACGGCCCGCTGCTGACGCCGGATGGCCAGCCGACGAAGAAGTTTTCGGCGCATGGCGCGCCACGGCCGATCCTCGACTTCGACGCCGAATGCGCCGCCTCGATCGGCTCGCTCGCGCTCGCCTCCTACGCCAGCGCCGAGGCGCAGGCGGCGGCGCTCGCCGACGATATCGCCTATGACGCGCACGACATCGACGACGGACTTCGCGCCGGCCTGTTCGAGCTCGGCGATCTTCGCGCCGCCTCGTCCTTCGTGGACGGTCTCCTCCGCGAGATCGAGGTCAGCCATGGCGCGCTGGAGCGCGCGCGCGTCATCCATGAACTCGGACGTCGCATCATCACGCGCTTCATCGAGGATGCGCTGGCGGAGAGCGCGCGGCGCATCGCCGAAACAGGCGCGGAAAGCGTCGCCGAAATTCGCGCCGCCGGCCGACCGGTCGTCGCGTTCTCCCAGGCGATGACGGAAGCCGACCGCTCGATCAAGACCTTCCTGTTTTCCGCCATGTATCGCCATCCGGAGGTCATGCGCGTGCGCGAGAAGGCGGCGGCGATCGTCGACGGCCTGTTCCCGCTTTTCATCGACGACCCCAGGGCCATGCCGCTCGAATGGGACGGCGCCTTTCGCGGCGCGCGCGACGAAGCGGGGCGCGCGCGCGTCGTCGCGGATTATATCGCCGGCATGACCGACCGCTACGCGCTCAACGAGTATCGTCGCCTGATCGACGCCGGAATGGATCTGTCATGAGCCGGCCGGCGCTGGACGATCTCGTCGCGGGCGTCGAATTGCGCGACAGCGCGCTCGCGCTGCTCGACTACAATGCGATGGCGCGCCGGCTGACGCTGCGGTTCCGGCCTGCCGACGCCGAGGCCGGAGAGATCGCGACTCTGATCTTCGACGGCGTCGTCGGCGTCCATTGCGAACCGTCGGACGCGCTGCGCCGGCTGGAAACGGACGAGCACGCGACGATCGACCGTCTCGACGCCAAGCGACGCAGGACCGGCGAAACGGAGATCACGCTGGTCTATCTGCGCGGCGGCGCGCAGGCGGCGCGCATCGTCAGCTTCATCGCGCAGGAAGGGCGCTGGCTCGGCTGATCGCCGGCGGCATATGGCCAATTCCGGTAGGTTGCGTTTTAATCGCGAGGGCGTGAGCCTTCGCCGCAGTCGGCGGGGCGCCGCGATCATCCGCCACCGCCGCGCCGGGGGGCGCCGTGCGAACGATCCTGTTTGTCGACGACCACCCGGTCTTTCGCGACGGCCTGCGGCGCACGCTCGAGGCCGACATCGCCGATCTCGACGTCGTCACGGTGGGCGACGCCGCGTCCGCGCTGAACCTTCTCGAAAGCGGCCGGGACGTCGATCTCCTCCTGACCGACTATCGCCTGCCGGACAGGGATGGCCTCGCCCTGCTCGCCGATGCGCGGCGCTCCTTTCCGACCGTGGGCGCGGGACTGCTGTGCGGCGACCTCTCGCCGGCGCTGCTGCGGGAAGCGCGGGCGCTCGGCGCGATCCTCTGCCTCTCCAAGGCGCGCGCGCCGGCCGACATCGTCGCGGCGGTGCGCGACGTCTTCCAGGGCGGCCAAGCGTTCGAGCGGACGTCCGGGGATTGCGAGGCGAACCGCATGTCATCGCGGCGCCGCGAGATTCTCGCGCTGGCGAGCCGGGGCCATCCCGACAAGGTGATCGGCGCCCGGCTGGGCGTTTCCGAAAACACGATCCGCAATCACTGGAAGTATATTTTCGAGCAGCTTTCCGTGAACAGCCGCACCGAAGCGGTCGGCAAGGCCATCCGCCGGGGAATGATCTGAGGCATGGAAGAAGCGCGCCGCGCCCTTGTGCGAACCGAAGGCATGCGCCTGCTGTTCGAGCAGAACGGCGTCGCCGAAACGGCCCTGATCCGGCCGCTGCACGTCATGGCCGTGACCGCCGCGGCGCTGATCGGCGCGGTCGTGCGCGCGACGGCCGACCTGCCGGTCTCGCGCATCGTCGCGTGGTGCGCGATCATCTTCGTCGGTGAGACGCTGATCACGGCGCTCAACCGCGCCTATGCGGCGCGGCGGCCCGACGACGCGGCGCTGCCGCGCTGGGCGGCGCTCAAGACCGCGCTCAGCATCTACAATGCGCTCGCCTGGAGCCTCGGCGTCGTGCTGCTGCATGTCCCCGGCGGCGCCGCCGCCGTGATCGCGCCGACATGGGGCGTGTTCGGCTTCATGGCGGCGACGGTGTTCGTCGCGGCGAGCTTTCCGCCGGCGATGTATTCGATGATGTTCGCGGTGGGCGCCCCCGCCGCCGCCGCCCTGATCTTTCTCGGCGGCCCGCTGGAAACGACCGTCGGCGTCTGCATCGCGCTGACCGTGCCCTACATGATGGGGATCGGGTCGTTGTCGATGCAGAAGGCGCGCGAGGCCATGCTCGGGCGGATCGACGTGGCGGAATTGCTGGCGACGAAACAAGCGCAGGCCGACCAGATCGGCGCGCTGTTTGCGGATCGCACGCGCTTCTTCAGCGCGGCGAGCCACGACCTGCGGCAGCCCCTGAGCGCGATGGGCTATTATTTCGCGCTGCTCGAACGCGCCGAGACGGCGTCCGCGCGCAACGAAATCGTCGCGCGGCTGCAGGAATGCGCCGACAGCCTGCGGCGGCAGTTCGATTCCATCATGGGCGTGTCCGAGGCCGACAGCGCGATCATGCGCGCGGCCGACGTCGATGTGGATCTGCAAAAGCTGTTCGACCGCGTCGCGGTGACGCTCGGCCCCGACGCCGCGCGAAAAGGGGTGCGGCTGCGGATCGCGCCGACACGCCTCGTCGCGCGCGCCGATCCCGATCTTGTCTATCGCGTCCTGATCAACATCGCGGGCAATGCGGTGAAATATACGTCGCGGGGCTCGGTGCTGATCGGCGCGCGGCGTCGCGGCGAAGGGGTCGCCGTGCAGGTGGTCGATACCGGCGTCGGCGTCGCGCGCGGCCAGCTCGCGGCGATCTTCGACGATTATTTCCAGATCGGAAATCCCGAACGCGATCTGCGCAAAGGACTGGGCATCGGCCTCGGCGTGGTCAAACGCATCTGCGACGCGATGGGCTGGAGACTCGATGTCCGGTCCGAGCCCGGCCGCGGCACGTCGTTCGCGGTGACGCTGCCGCGCAGCGGCGACACGACCCTCGCCGGCGCCGATCCGCGCGCCGCAGACGTCCCCGACGCTCCGGACGCGACGCATGTGCTGGTCGTCGACGATGATCCGCTGGTGTGCGACTCCTTGAGCCGCCTGCTGACGAGCTGGGGCCACGTCTGCCGCGCCTGCGCCAACGGACCGGCGGCGCTCGACGCCATCGCGCGCGAGGCCGAGGCGATCGCCTGGCGCGCGCTGATCGACTGGCGCCTGGCCGGCGAGACGGGCCTCGACGTCGCCATCCGGCTGCGCGAAACCTTCGGCGACCGGGTGCGGATCACGCTCATGACGGGCGATACGGATCCCGCGATCGCCCAGGCGGCGCGCGAGGCGGGCCTGCCGCTGCTGCGCAAGCCGGTGCAGCCGATCCGCCTGCGCGCCGCGCTCGCAACCCCCGCCGACCCACCGTAACCGGTAGATTGGCGGGCGCCGGACGAATTTCTAACCTGCCCTTCCGGGTCATTGCAGCCGCCATCGCACGCGCGGAATCTCCGCCCGACGCAAGCCGGCGACTGTCCAGGACGCGCGAAGGGGGAAACGCCATGGCAGCGCGCATATCAATCGTATCTTCGTTCGTGTTTGCAGGGGCCATCGTCTCCGCCGGCGCCGCGTCGGCGACGGACCTGACCGGGACGTGGTCGGCCAACGGCTACACATGCGGCGCGGCGCATGCCGTGGAGCTCGTGGCCATCTCCGACGACGGACGGGCGTTCGTCGGCACGAAGCTGCGCGGCGACGCCTGCGTGACCACGGGCGCAGTCACGTTCTTCGGCACATGGTCCGGCGCGAAGATCTGCAAGCTCATCACGGGCTCGACCAGCGCGCCCAACAGCGGCACGACGGATTGCGGCGGCGCGCCGGTCATCAAGTCGGCCAACCAGTTCACGCTCGGCGGCATAACCTTCACGCGCACGCGTGCGAGCACCGGCACGTCCAGCATCAACATCACCGCCGTGGACTGCAAGAACGTCACGACCAACAAGACGATCGCCGGCACGATCGTCGGCAGCGGTGGATGGGCGTGCGACCGGCTGGGGACGGCGAGCGGCGACCAGGTGTCGGTGCAGCTGACAGGCACGGCGGAGTGACGGGCCGCGCCTGCCGCTAGAGCGTTTCACGGTGAAGCAGAATCATTTGGTCGTCATTGCGAGGAGCGTAGCGACGAAGCAATCCATCCCCCGAACTGGATCAAATCCCGGTGGATGGATTGCTTCGCTCTCAGACGAAGTCGCCAACAGGCGACTTCTGTCGGGCTCGCAATGACGGCATCGTTTCCATCTAGTGAATGAACCGCTCTAGTTCGAATCCGGCTCGATCTCCGTCTTGAAGGTCGCGAAGGATTCCTCGAGTTGCGGGCTCATCGGCACGTTGAACTGTTCGCCGTTCGGCAATCGCTTGCCAAACCATTTGTTGTAGGTCGGATCGATGTCGTTGGTCACGACCATCGTGCGGAAGGCGCGCTCGATCGCCTGCTTCATTGGCCGGTCGTTGTGCGCATAGACGATGCCGTAGGGATCGTAGGACAGGAGTTCGCCGACGACCGCGAACCTGTCCTGCGCCTTGTGCTGCGCGATCAGTCCGGCGAGCAGAATGTCGTCGGTGGCGAAGGCGTCGACCTTGCCGTCGGCGAGCAGTTCGTAGCTCTGTTCATGGTCGGGCGCCTCGACCAGCCTGATCCCGAGGCCGAACTTCTCGTCGAGCTTCTTCAGCGCGGCGATATTCGTCGTGCCGGCGGTGACGGCCACCGACTTGCCCTTCAGGCTGCGAAAGTCTTTCCACGGCGTTCCCTTGGGGACCATGACCTTCGTGCCCGCGACGAAGATCAGCGGCGAGAACGACACGATCTTCGAACGTTCGAGGTTGGCGGTCGTCGATCCGCACTCGAGATCCGCCTTGCCGTCGACGATCGTCTGCAGACGCGTGTCCGACGTGACTTTCACGTAGGCGATTCTGAGATCGTCGCGGCCGAGCGTGCGGCCGATCTCCTCGACGACGGCGTTGCACAGGTCGATCGAATAGCCGATGGGCCGCCCGGCCCGGTCGAGAAAGGAGAAGGGGACGGAGGCTTCGCGATAGGCGAGCGTGACGGTTCCCGTGCGGGAAATGCGGGCGAGCGATCCCGTCAGGCCCGCTTGCGGAAGAACGACGCCCGCCTTCTGCGCCGCCGCGGGCGCGGCGGACAGAAAGCAGAGCGCCGCGGCGATGATCGGCAGACGACGCGCCATCATGGCGGCCTCCTTCAGGTCGTCGCCGCAATGGGCTCGTCGATGAAGGCGTCGTCCTCCTCGCCGGGCTTTTCCGGTCCGAGCGCGCCTTCCCACTTGGAGACGACGGCGGTCGCGATGGAATTGCCGATCACGTTGGTCGCCGAGCGCCCCATGTCGAGAAACTGGTCGATGCCCATGATGAGCAGCAGGCCGGCCTCGGGAATGCCGAACTGGTTGAGCGTGGCGGCGATGACGACGAGCGAGGCGCGCGGCACGCCGGCCATGCCCTTCGAGGTCAGCATGAGGATCAGCAGCATGGTGATCTGCGTGCCGAGGCTGAGGTTGATGTTGTAGGCCTGCGCGATGAACAGCGTCGCGAAGGTGCAATACATCATCGAGCCGTCGAGGTTGAACGAATAGCCCATCGGCAGGACGAAGCTCGCGATGCGGTTCGGCGCGCCGAATTTCTCGAGGCCCTCGAGCGTCTTGGGATAGGCGGCCTCGGATGAGGCCGTCGAGAAGGCGAGCAGGATCGGTTCGCGGATCAGCTTCAGCAGCTGGAAGATGCGCGGCCCCAGGACCGCGAAGCCCGCGAGAACGAGCAAGGCCCACAGCACGAGCAGCGAGACATAGAAGCCGCCCATGAACTTGGCGAAGACCAGAAGGATGGCGAGGCCCTGTTTCGCGACCGTCGCGGCGACGGCCGCGAACACCGCCAGCGGCGCGAAGTTCATCACATAGCCGGTCACCGTCAGCATGGCGTGCGCGGCTTCGTCGATGCCCTGCGCGATGATCTTGCCCTTCTCGCCCATCGCCGAGACGGCGATGCCGAAGAAGACGGAGAACACGACGATCTGCAGAATTTCGTTCGCCGCCATCGCCTCGATGATGGATTTCGGCACGAGATGCTCGACAAAATTCTGCAGCGACATGGCCGAGGTCTTCAGGCCCGTCGCCGCGCTGGTGTCGGGCAGCGGCATGTTGAGATTCACGCCGGGCTGCAGCAAGTGCACCATCACCAGGCCGAGCAGCAGGGAGGCGAGCGAGGCGGAGATGAACCAGCCCATCGTCTTCAGGAAGATGCGGCCGATCGACGAATTGTCGCCCATATGCGCGATGCCGACGACGAGCGTCGAGAAGACCAGCGGGGCGATGATCATCTTGATAAGACGCAGGAACAGCGTGGAGATCAATTCGAAATAGGAGGCGATGTCCTTTGCCGTCTTGGCGTCCGCCACATTGTAGATCGCATAGCCGACGAGAATGCCCAGCGCCATGGCGGCGAGGATGATGTGGATCATGTATTTCTTCATGAAACGCCCCTTCCGCGCCGTAAAATGCCGGCGGACACTTGGGCAGCCTAACGCAGCGTTCGAGGCGCGCACAAGACGGGGGGCGCCCAAGGAAAAGGCGCCTGGGACCTCCAGACGGGCGCAGGCGCTGCGGAACGCGCGTCAGGCCCCGACCTCACAGGGAATAGCCGCCGGCCTTCTGCGCCTTCTCCTGTCCGAGCGCGACCAGAGCCTCGTTCATCGCGCCGCGATAGATGCCCTGCGCCATGAGGTTGCCGGTGGCGGCGCCGCGTTTCTCGTAGGCGTCGCGCTTGAGCTCGAGCGCCGCGACATTGTCCGGCGCGGCGCGGTTCGCCCATTCGGCGACATGGCAGGCGAGTTCGAGATCGCCTGCGGCCAGGAGCGCGCGTCCGCGCGCGACAAGCGCGGGAACGCCGCCGGCGAGCGCGGCGATTTCCGCCGCCTGTCGCGCTGAGCTGGCGGGAAACAGATCGGCCGCGACGCCGTTCCACCAGCCGCCCCAGCGACGGATGAGATTGCGCACGATGAATTTCGGATGGTCGTAGAGCTCGAGAAGATAGGGCCGCTGCGCGAGTTCCGGATCGGATTCGACCGCGGCGACGATCTCCTCGGGGCTCCTGCCGGCGTTCAGCAGCGGCACGACTTGGTCGATGATGTGACGCAGATAGCGCGCCGTCTCCGTCAGCACGCGCCGCACTTCGGCGCGGCCGCGCACGACGAGGCCGTGGCCCGGAAACAGCCATTCGGCGTCGAGCGCGGCCATTTCCTCCAGCGCCTCCGCCCATTCGATCGGGTAACGCTGAACCTTCTGCGGATTGCCGCAATTCGGCGAACGCCAGACGATGAGATCGCCCGTGAACAGATACGACTTTTCGGGAACCCAGACATAGCAATGATCGTCCGTCTCGCCCTTTGCGGCGCGGTAGCGGATTTCGAGATCGCCCATGCGCTGCACGAGGCCGTCGCGGAACGTGAGCGTCGGCCAGTCGTATTCGTTAGGAAAGCGCAGCTTGTCCGAGCCGAACTGGCGCTGGTTGATGAGTTCGTTGAAGCCGTGCGTCAGCGCGTAGCGCCTGAAGCGGCCGACGCAATTTTCCTGCGCGACGATATTGCGCACCGAACCTTCGGCGAGAAACGGCTTGCCGCCGAAGGCGTGATCGAGATGGCCGTGCGTATAGACGATCGTGTGGACCGGCTCGGCCGTCCAGCCGCGGATCGCCGCATGGACGGCCGGCGCGCCGCGCGACGTGCCGGGATCGATCAGCAGCAGGCCTTCCGGCGTCTTCAGCGCATAGGTGTTGACGAACAGCGAATGCATGAAGACGCCGGGCGCGACTTCCTCCGCCGGCCCGCTGAACTTCGGCTGCGCCTGCAACGGATCTGTCGTCACCATCGCCGGAACATTGGTCATGCCGTCCTCCCGTCGCGGCGTTCGCGCGCCGCGTTGCAGGGAGAGTAGATGGTCGGCCGGCGTCCCGAAAGCCGGCGCAACGCGTCGTCCGCGCGGCGCCGGGTTGCGTTCAGTCCGTCTCGCGCGCGCCGCGGAAACCTGTCGCCAGCACGTAGAGCTCCGCCGAATCCTTGCGGCTCGCTTCTGGTTTGACATGCCGCACGGTCGCAAAATCGCGCTTCAGTTTCGCGAGCAGCTCGTTCTCCGTGCCGCCCTGCAGCACTTTCGCGAGGAAGAAACCTCCGGGCGCGAGAATTTCGCAGGCGAATTCGGCCGCCATTTCGGCGAGCGCGACGATGCGCAGGTGATCGGTCTGGCGATGGCCCGTCGCATTGGCGGCCATGTCGGAAATGACGGCGTCCGCCTGCCCGCCCAGCATTTCGCGCAGACGTTCGGGCGCGTCCGCGTCGAGAAAATCCATCACCGTGAATTCGACGCCGGGGATGTGCTCAACCTCGAGCAGGTCGATGCCGATCACGCGGCCTTTCCCCTCTTCCGACTTCACCTTCTTCGCCGCCACCTGCGACCAGCCGCCGGGCGCCGCGCCGAGGTCGAGCACGCGCATGCCGGGCTTGAGCAGATGATAGCGCTCGTCGATCTCGATCAGCTTGTAGGCGGCGCGCGAGCGCCAGCCCTCGCGTTTCGCGCGCGCGACATAGGGATCGTTGAGCTGGCGCTCGAGCCAGAGCGTCGAGGACAGCGTGCGCTTGCGCGCCGTCTTCACGCGCGTTTTCAGCGATCCGCCGCGCGCCTTCTCGTCCTTGCCGCCCGGTCCCTGCCTGCCTGCCGTCAAACCCGCGTCTCCCCGGCGCGGTCGGCGCGCATCAGTTCCAGAAGAATGCCTTCGCGAAGACCGCGGTCGGCGATGCGGATGCGCGGCGCCGGAAAGGCGCGGCGGATCGCCTCGAGGATGGCGCAGCCGGCCAGCACGAGATCGGCGCGCTCGTGGCCGATGCAGCCGTTGGCCGCGCGCTGGGCGTAGTCCATGGCGCGCAGCCGGTCGATAGCGTCGTCGGCCTGGTCCGCCGACATCCACAGGCCATCCACGCGACGGCGATCGTAGCGCGGCAGGTCGAGATGGATGCCGGCGACGGTCGTGACCGTGCCGGACGTGCCGAGCAGGTGGAAGCGCCCGCAGGCGCGCTGCTCCATCGCCTTTTGCGTGAACGGCCGCAATTTTTCGTCGAAGGCCGCGACCATGTCCTCGAACGTGTTGTCGTCGACGTGATGGCCGCCGAAGCGCTCGGCGAGCGAGACGACGCCGAGTTCGATCGACGTCCAGATGGTGACGCTGCGCGCGCCCTGCTGGCGCGCGGCGTCCGGCGCGAGCCAGACGATTTCGGTCGAGCCGCCGCCGATGTCGAACAGCAGCACGCCTTGCGCCTGGGGATCGGCCAGCGAGCCGCAGCCGAGCGCGGCCAGCCGCGCCTCGGTCTCGCGGTCGATGATCTCGAGGCGCAGGCCCGTGCGCTCGGCCACGCGCGCGACGAATTCCGCGCCGTTGGCCGCCGCGCGGCAGGCTTCGGTCGCGATCAGGCGGGCCTTCGTGACGCCCCGGCGGTCCATCTTGTCGCGGCAGATTTCAAGGGCTTCCAGCGTGCGCCGGATCGCGGCCTCGCCGAGTCGCCCGGTCTGCGACAGGCCCTCGCCCAGCCGCACGATGCGGGAATAGGCGTCGACGACGCGCAGGCCTTCAGCGCCGGTCGGCGCCAGATAGCCAGCCGGACGGGCCACCAGAAGGCGGCAATTGTTCGTGCCGAGATCGAGAGCGGCATACAGCGGCGCCCCGCCGGCGCGGCCTGCAATCCCCCCGTCCCGGGCACAGTTCTGCGCCACCTCCTGGCGCGGACCTCCCCCAAGCGACGACAACGTTCCACTCCTGCGACCCGGCCTGCGGCCCCGGTCGATTTCGATCCCGAGAATATCAGCAAGCCCGGCTTTTGAAAGGGAGCCGGTATGAGCCGCCCGCAGGGCGCGCGGCGGGCCGGCAGCGCCGCGAAGCCTGCAGTCGCCGCCGCAGCGTTGACAGAGGCGGCGCTGGCCTTTATCTCGACCCCCGTTCCGACGCGCCGCGATTTGCCGCGTCCGTTGGGGGATAGTTCAACGGTAGAACAGCGGACTCTGACTCCGTTAATCTTGGTTCGAATCCAGGTCCCCCAGCCACGCCAAAGCTAACTCACTGGAATATCTGGGATACCTGAAGGTCTGGCTGCCTACCATGACGCAGGCTGGAGTCGATGGCTTCGGACCGCCCCTCGAATATATGAAGACCGCCCTGACCAACGTCGGCGCCGAGCCGACGTCAGAGAACATCGATATCCTTTGGCGGCATTTCCTGAAAGCGCGCGGGAAGGCGCTCGGCGATTACGAACGGCGGCATGGCGAAGATGTCGTCGGCATCGATGATCTGTCCGAGCATTTGACCAGGAGCCGTCTCGCCCGCATAGAACTTGCGCCCCCTGCCTCGATTGAGGACGCTCAAGATCGACGCGCGATGGAAGCCCGGCTGAAGCCGCTCAGCGCAAAATCTTTCAACGCGAAGACGGCGCTCTCAAGGAGGCGCTGCTCTTCGCGGGTCTGCCGAACATCACCAAGGGCTGGCATAAGAACATCAAGAAGTCGAAGACCGTTCCACGCAATGAGAGGAAGGCGCCCGAAGAGGAAACAGTTCAACGCCTCTTCAACCGACCGATATGGACAGGCCGGCAATCGGCCTTCCGTCTGGTCGCCCCGGGCAAGGTCGTCATTCGCGACTCCCTCTACTGGCTTCCCCCGTTGTGCGCGCATCACGGCATTCGTCTCGACGAGTGCGTGGACGTCACATCGTATCGCTCAGCGGCATTCACTACTTCGACCTCAGGTCCGACCCCAATCTGGCCCTGAAAAACGACAACGCGCGCCGCCTGATCCCGGTCCACCAAAAGATACTCGACATCGGCTTCGGTCACTTGCTGGAAAACCTGGCCGCCGACGCCCAATTATTTTCCGAACTTTCGAACGACAACAAGAACAAGAATTTCAGCCAATCCGTGAACGACAAGCAGATCTATGTCAAGAATTTGAAGGCGATGGTAGATTCAATCGCTGCGCCTATCGGTTATGAACGACTGCATACATTGGCGAAACCTATCCCATCGTTCCCAGACCGCGCAGCGTCTTAGATGATTATCGGGCGCAGCGTCTTGCGACACTCAAGCGATACAGGCGGCAGGCAGGCCGCCTGTATCGCAGGGTGAACGCAGGGGCCTGCAATTCTTTATTCGGCCGCCGGAACGGCCGCGCCCAAATTGCGACGTGCGGACGTCCCGGGATCCAGAAAGGCCCAGGCTATCACACCGGCGATGGCCAGGAATGCGCCGGTCACTGCAAAGCCGTTCTGATACCCCGCGGCGGCGCCTCCTGCCGAATATTGGATAAGATATCCCATCACGACCGGCGCTATGATACCGGCAATCGATGCGACCGAATTGTCGATCGCCAGAATCGCTCCACGTTGCGTCGTCGGCGTGATCTCTCCGATAATAGCCGGGCCAGTGTAGTATATGGCTTGTGAAAGCCCGGCGCCGATCCCGAGCAGAACAATGCGAACGAATGGACTCATGTCGGGCGTCAGCATGCTCACGTAACAGACTGCCGAGATCAACAAAGCTCCGGCTGTAAGAACGCCTCGCGCGGTTCGACTTGGAAGCCGGGCCAACATCAGGCGCTGCGAGAGCCAGCCTGTGCCCAATCCGAATACGAGGTTGATCGCCACGCATGCCGAAAATATGTGGCCTGCAGATAGAGAATCGAATCCCAAGCCCTTCTCCATATAAGCCGGGATCCACGTCAGCGTTATCGCAAGGGACCAATAGGATGCGAAATGCGCAAACATGCAGGCTAGGAGAGTCTTGTCAGAGAAGAGCCTTCCATAGCTCACATTCTTTTTTGCCGTTTGCGTCGCTGATTCCGAAAGATTGCCTTCCTTGCCGAAGGCCGTCCACAGCAATAGCCAAATCAAGCCGACCAGCCCCAGCACGAGGAAATTTGCACGCCAACCCCATGTCGCCGTCACGAATGGAATAATGATGCCGGCGAGCAACAACCCGATGCCCGACCCCTGGCCAAGAATCGAGATCGGGAGCGTCCGCTTCTCATTGGGAAACCATTTATACAAGGCATGAACCGCCACCGGCCAGGCCGGCCCCTCCGCGGCGCCCAATACAACGCGAACGGCCATGATCGTCGCGATCGATGTCGTGAAGACAATCGGCAATTGAATGAGCGCCCACGCCGCCGCCATCGCGGCAATCATCCATTTTGCATTTATGCGATCCGCTAAAAATCCACCCAAGATGCCGGCGATCGCAAAAAGCCAGAAAAAACTCCCGCCGATCATGCCGAATTCCGTCGGCGTTATTTTGAGCTCGTTCATCATGGGAACCGCCACCAATCCCATGACGATCTTGTCAAGAAAGTTGATGAGCATGAAAAAGGCGAGAAGGATCGTCATGCGCCACGACGCTCCTTTTTGAAAGTCAGTATTGCTCACGTCGTCCTCCCGAACGTCGCCTGTTCGGCTTCAGGCTGCCCCAGCAATGAGATCCGCAGCCTTCTCGCCGATCATGATGGAGGCCGCGTTTGTGTTGGATGATGGCATCGTGGGCATGATCGAAGAATCGACGACGCGCAGCGCTTCAATTCCATGGACCTTGAGATCTGGGTCGACGACCGACATCGGGTCGACGCCCATCTTGCACGTGCCGATCGGGTGCCATGACGTCTGACCGGATTGCTTGATGTATTCAAGCAATCCCGCATCATCCGTGATTTCAGGGCCAGGGCGCGTTTCCTTGACCACGAATGGACGAATGGCGCTTTGCGACATCACGTTGCGGGCGATCCGCAAGGCTTCGATCATGAAATTGCGGTCGGTCTCCGCCGCAAGATAGTTGGGATGGATGTGCGGGTCCTCGTCGGGATTCACCGAATGCACATGCACATATCCCCGCGACTCCGGCCGCAACTGGAAGAATCCGACGGAAAAGCCGGGGAATGGATCCAGTCCGTAGCCCTTCGCCCTGACGTAGCGATCGGCGCCGCTGACGTGATGAATCTGGATCTTCACGCCGGGGCGTTGTTCATACCGGGTGCGGACCGTCGCGTGGGCCGTCGCCCCAGGGGTCGCCATGAATCCCCTCTTGGTCGCCATATACTGGACGCCCATCATGAGCGTTCTGATGGGGCTGCCCATTATGTCGTTGAGCGTTATCGACCTCGCGCATTCGAACGTTATGCGCGACTGCAAGTGATCCAGAAAATTCTCGCCGACGCCCGGCAGATGATGCGCCACACGAATTCCGAGGGGCTGCAATCGGGACGCATCGCCCACGCCCGACAACTCGAGCAGCTTCGGCGACCGAATGGGACCCGCCGAGAGTATGACCTCTTTGCGAGCGAACGCGCGCCGTAGCTGATCGCCTTGCCTGTATTCGACGCCGACAGCGCGCTTCCCCTCGAAAAGAATGCGCTGCACGTGACTCTCGGTTTGCAGATCGAGATTCTGAAGCCGCGGCCTTCCGTCGAGATAGCCTCTCGAGGTGCTGCACCGTTCCCCGCGACGGGTCGAGAGCTGGAGATAGCTGATGCCCTCGTATTTCTCGCCGTTATAATCGTCTGTCGGAGGAATGCCCGCTTGTTGGCATGCGGCGATGAATGCATCCGCCAATGGATTGCGGTCGTTTGCCAGAGACGTCACGCTGATGGGGCCATCGCGCCCGCGCAACGTCTGGTCGCCGCCGTCGTAGCTTTCGAGGCGTCGAAAATAGGGGAGCACATCGCGGTAACCCCAACCAGCGCATCCAAGGTCCCGCCAGTGGTCGTATTCAAGCGGATCGCCGCGGACAAATATCATCCCGTTCACTGAGCTCGATCCGCCGGGCAATTTGCCCATCGGCAAATAGATTTCCTGATCGTGCAACGTGCTTTGCGGAATCGTATTCGAGCGCCACACATAATTCGGGTTCATCAGGATTTTGGCTACGCCGACAGGCACGCGCACCCAAAAGTCCTTTTGCCGCCGCTGGCCTGCTTCCAGCAGCAGCACTCTGTTCGTTGCTCGTCGAGCGAGACGTGTGGCGACGGTGGCGCCGGAAGAGCCGGCTCCAACGACGATATAGTCGGCGTGAAGCTCAGCCATGGGGATTGTCTTTCAACCAGGAAGACAGGGCCCGCGCCTCCAATCCCATGCGCTGGAATTGTTGATCCGGCAGTTCGAAGTCGACCGGACGGCCGGGCGTTCCAGGCAAAGGAGGCACCCGCAGTTCGACGAACACCGGCCCCTCGCGGGCAAACAGCTTTTCAGCTTCTGCTGCGAATTGGTCCAAGTCGTCGAAGCGGAATGTCGCACGGTATCCGGCGGCCGCAGCCATTGCCGCGAAATCTACCGACGCTTCCGCCGGAACGGAGAGATTGGAAACGCCGGTGAACTGGGTGCCGTTTCGAATTACGAAATGGAAGAAATTGGTCGGCCGCCTGTCCGCAACGGTCACAAGTCCGCCGAGCTGCATGAGCAAACTGGCGTCGCCGTCGACCACGACGACCCTGTGCGACGGCGCGGCGATTGCTATTCCCAGTCCAAGGCTCGCAGCGCCGCCCATCAAAGGAACGGAGCTCATGCGAGGTTGCGCCGCGCCCAGGAGATCGAAGGCGAACATGGCCCCCATTGTCGAAACCAGGACGCTCTTTCTGCGCGTCGCTTCGATAATTTTGCAAGCAGATATCAGGTCCATCGCGCCCTCCTAGTTCCAGCCGGTGGGCGCGCCCACGATCAATACGGCCGACCGGCTCTCGCTGTCGGCATAAGCGAAAGCTTCGTCGATTTTTGAAAGGTCGGCCGCATCCTCCAGACGCCAGAAGCGGACGCCGAGCGCCGTCAAGACAGGCTCGAGCAACCGGACGGTATTGCGTCCAGACAGAGCGGGATCGTTCCCAAAATTGTTGAATTCCCGACCGAACTGCCCGACAAGAAAGACGATCGGCAGCTTCGCATCGAGGCAAATTGCGCGGATCGTGTTTACGCAGGCGTATAGGCCCTGGTTCTGAACGACGGTGACTGGACGCTTTCCAGCAATCCGCAATCCCGCCGAGACGCAGACGGCCTGGTCCTCGTTGCAGCAGCGCACCAGCGCCAGAACAACAACACAATTTTCCACACGTTCGTGCAATCCGAGCTGCACCCAATCGGGCACGGTCAC